>Ga0209404_10000112_pt1 | contig 72629 bp, 53 predicted proteins | sample TroAtlMetagenome_2_FD_187447 | JGI IMG/M metagenome (GOLD analysis project Ga0209404, IMG submission 187447) | Marine eukaryotic phytoplankton communities from Atlantic Ocean - Tropical Atlantic ANT8 Metagenome (SPAdes) (version 2) | ecosystem: Environmental > Aquatic > Marine > Oceanic...
TGGTTGCAGAATCAGTAGCAATCTATAATGGTAGGCGGCCACATCTGGCCCTTAAATACAAAACGCCCGATGAAATACATCGGGCGTTTTAACCGAAATAAGTGTCAACCTATTTCAGGACTAGTCAGTCAGCGAGGTGCAAAGTGATACGCTTAGCCGAAATCGGGTAAGCCGTCCCAAGCTGCTGCGCAAACAACGAAACCCGTAATTCTTCTATCATCCAGCGCACATCATTAAGAGCTTGAGGTACTTTACCTTTGGGGTATTTGCTGCACGCCTTTTCCCATTCTTTAATCGACTTTTCTACCGTGACCTGATGCATTCTGTCTTTGTTGGGATCAATGGGGAGCTTCTCTAGCCGACGAGCTAAACCTTTAATGTAACGATTCCAATCATCTAATCTGCTCTCGCCAATTTCAGAAACAAAACCAGGAAAAACTAACGATGCCAAGTGGGCTTTACAGTCACCTAGGGCGTTTATCATGGTCAGCGGTACATTACCTTTCATTTGCTTTTGGCACTGGTGCGCAAGGGTAAGCCCCTGCTCCACTTGCGTGGCAATCTCTAACACCCTGTCATTAATGTTTGCACGAGCAATCTCTAAACAGGCCTCAAAATCTGCTTTGCTGCGAATGTCGGTGTTATTGGTTTTGCAGTAATCACTGACAATGGCGTCGATACCCGCAAAAATACAATCATCAATTAGCGCTTTCACTTGTCCAAATGGATTGAAATACAAACCCAGCTTGGCTTTATTAGGTAATTTGCTTTGCAAATAATTAAGGGGCGACGGCATCGCGTTTTTAATCAAGACATTCACGCCTTGCTTATGCAGCACTTGGGCTTTATCCGCTTCTTCAATTAGCGCAATATCTACCTTATCGCCCTTTTGTACCAGAGCCGGGAACGCCTGAACTTCAAACCCGCCAACTTTCTGCACAAAGGTTTCTGGCAAGCTTTCGAAATCCCATTGTTCTATGTTATTTCGCTCTAACTCCGGAGTTGCGGCTTTCTCAAAGGTTTGCTTCACCTGCCCTGCACACTGCCGTTTAAGCGCGTGCAGGTCGTCACCTTTGGCAATATCATCACCGTTGTCATTAACTACCGCGAAGTGCATTTTTAAATGCTTATCAAGCTGTTCTAAATTCCACTCTTCGCTTTCAATAATAACGCCTGTCATTTTGCGTAACTTATCGGTTACAGCTTCAAGCAAAGGCACCGGACGGTTGTTCTTATCTGTTTCACAGATATCAGCAAGGCATGCTTCAGCAAAGTTTGGCGCAGGCACAAAGTTACGACGCAAGCGTTTTGGCAAGGTTTTAATTAACCCCACAATAAGGTTGTGCCTTAGCCCCGGCACCAGCCAATCAAAACCTACGTTATCAACTTGATTAAGCACAGGCAGCGGGATGACAACAGTTACGCCATCGTCTTCAGCGTTAGGTTCGAAGTTATAGCGAAGCGGCAGCGTAATATTGCCTTGGCGCCATACATCAGGAAATGCGTTTGCTACCGATTGCCCAGGCTGCTGACGATATACGTCTTCTTCTTTAAACGTTAAACTGTCGTTGCTTCCGTGTTGCTTAAACCATTTCTTAAACGCCGCATCATTATTGGCTTCAACCGGAATGCGCTTCGCGTAAAAGCTTACCAGTTCTTCATCATCGACTATCAAATCGCGACGACGGGTCTTTTGTTCAAACTCGTCAGCCTGCTCAAGCAGCGCCTGATTTTCCTGTAAGAAACTGTAATTGAGCTTAGTATTGCCCTCGACTAACGCTTCGCGGATAAATAGCTCGTGGCAAATTGGCGGGTCGATAAGGCTATAAACCTTTGCACGCTTCATTACTATGGGTAGCCCGAACAAGGTTACTTTTTCAAAGGCAATCACCGCACCGCGCTTTTTAGACCAGTGTGGTTCTGAATAGCTTCTTTGCACAACATGCTCGGCCAAAGGCTCTACCCATGCTGGGTCAATTTTTGCCACCATACGAGCAAATAGCTTAGAGGTCTCTACAAGCTCAGCCGCCATCACCCATTTTGGCTGAGACTTTGATAGCCCTGAACCTGGGAAAATAAGAAAGCGTGAGTTACGCGAACCCATATACTCGCGCTCTTTATCTTTAAAGCCCATGTGCGACAGCAAGCCGCTGGCAATGGCTTGGTGAATAGCCTGATAGTCGGCTTCTTGCTTTGAAATGCCAAAGCCCAGCTCAGCAATAGATTTTTTGAGCTGGCTAACAATGTCCTGCCACTCGCGCATACGTAAATAGTTGATGAAATTTTGCTTACACCATTTGCGTAGTTGATTTTGACTCAGCGCGTTTTGTTGCTCTCTAAACGCCACCCACAAGTTGTAAAGACTGATAAAGTCAGAATCTTTATCGTGGTATTCGCTGTGCTTCTCGTCTGCTTGCTGGCGTTTTTCCTGTGGGCGCTCCCGCGGGTCTTGAATTGAGAGTCCCGCCGCAATCACCATGACTTCGCTAAGTGCGTTCGTGCGCTCGGCTTCAATCACCATGCGTGCATAGCGAGGGTCAATAGGCAAACGTGCTACTTGACGACCTAACGGAGTAAGCTGCATCTTGCCGCTTTGCTTGGTTTTTCGGTTATCTTTGCCTTTTGCGATAGCTTGAATTTCTTCAAGTAAGCGGAAACCGTCGTTGATATTGCGGTTATCAGGCGGCTGAACAAATGGAAACGCAGCGATATCGCCTAACCCTAAAGCAAGCATTTGCAAAATAACCGACGCTAAGTTGGTTCGCAGGATCTCTGGGTCAGTAAATTCTGGGCGGCCTAAATAGTCATCTTCACTGTAAAGGCGAATACAGATACCATCAGACACACGGCCGCATCGCCCTGCCCGCTGATTCGCTGACGCTTGAGAAATTGGCTCAATAGGTAAACGCTGTACTTTACTTCTAGCGCTGTAGCGTGAAATACGGGCAAAGCCCGGGTCAATGACGTATTTAATACCGGGGACCGTGAGCGAGGTCTCTGCCACGTTGGTGGCAAGTACAATGCGCCTACCGCTGTGAGACTGAAATATGCGGTTTTGCTCTGCCGCCGACAACCTCGCATACAGCGGAACAATTTCAGTGTTGCGATAATGCTGTTTGCTCAAGGCATCTTGGGTGTCGCGTATCTCGCGCTCCCCGCTTAAGAACACTAAGATGTCTCCCGGTGCTTCACGCATTAGCTCGTCGACTGCGTTTACGATGGCGTCGCTCTGATCAATATCGTCATCATTATCTTCCGGCGCGTGGTAACGAATTTCTACCGGATAGGTACGTCCGCTCACTTCGATAATAGGCGCATTATTAAAATGCTGAGAGAATCGCTCTGGGTCGATGGTGGCAGAAGTAATGATGAGTTTTAAATCAGGGCGCTTATCTATAAGCTGACGCAAATAGCCCAACAAGAAGTCGATATTAAGGCTGCGCTCGTGGGCTTCATCGATGATGATAGTATCGTACTGATTTAAAAAGCGGTCTTGCTGCATTTCAGCTAGCAGCATACCGTCGGTCATAAGCTTAACGTAGCTTCGCTCGCTCACCTGATCGCTAAAGCGAATTTTAAAACCCACCTTTTCGCCAAGCGGTGTGTTGAGCTCTTCGGCTATACGGGTGGCTACACTTCGCGCCGCTAATCGTCGTGGCTGGGTGTGGGCTATCATGCCATTTACACCGCGACCTAACTCTAAGCATATCTTAGGTAACTGCGTAGTTTTACCCGACCCAGTCTCACCCGCAACAATCACCACTTGGTTATTCGCAATCGCTTCTTTAATATCTTCTTTTTTATCGCTAACCGGCAGCGGTGGGTATTCAACTTTGGGTAGGTTGTCTTTACGCCAGTTACGCTTTTCTATCGATGCATCGATGTCGCCTTCGAGCTTTTCAAACTGCGCTTTTAAGCTTTCTTCGCTAACCGCGCTGTTACGTTTTGAAACTTTGGGATTAGCAGCTTTTTTCTCCGCGCCTTTTCCTTCAACACCAGATTTATCATTCACTTTTTGTGCAAGCTGTGTAATGCGGCGCTTCAAGCGAAATTTATCTGCGCTCAAACAATCATCTAGTTTGTTGTAAAGAGGTTTTATTGCAAGTGTTGAAGACAAAGTGACATCCTAAAGCGTGTTTCTAATCATCAATAAAATTCGGGCGGTGATCCTAGAAGATACCGCCCTAAAAAGCCAGCGTGTTAAGCGTTACGAGAATTTAAGCGCTTTGGGTTAATTCATCGTCTTGGGGCGTTTTAAAACGGGGAAAACCGAACCAAATGGCCGCCACACCAAACACGAAAATCAGCATGGGATACCAGCAGTACGGTGTAATAGCTAACGGTGAAATACCTACTACGGCCGCGGCACTTAAAAGCTGCGCACCGTAAGGGACTAAACCTTGGAAACTGCACGAAAAGATATCCAAAAGTGATGCGGTACGACGAGGGTCAACACCGTATTTTTCATTTAAGTCTTTAGCAATTGGACCTGCGGTAACAATCGCAATAGTGTTGTTCGCCGTTGTAATGTCCAAAAAGCTAACCAAACCAGCAATACTGAACTCAGCGCCTTTCTTTGACGTGACCTTACGAGTTAAGCGCTCGATTAACCAGGTTATACCGCCGTTAGCGTGCATAAGTGCCACAATGCCGCCTATGGTTATGGCGATCATCGCTAAGTCTTGCATCCAGCCCATCCCTTTTTGGATGCTCTGCATCATTGAAAGTGGCGTAAAGCTTCCTTGTAGCAAGCCTACTACGCAGGCACTGGCAATACCCACTGCAAGCACGCTAATGACGTTAAACCCTGTTAGCGCAAAAGCGATAATGCACAAGTACGGTACTATGCGCCAAAAATCGTAGCTGCCACCTTCAACAATACCAGAAGTATCAACATCCACCATAAGCAGCAACGCCATGGTAACAATGCACGCCGGCACAGCAACCATTAAGTTTGCCTTGAACTTGTCTTTTAGCTGAACGCCTTGGGTACGGGTTGCGGCAATGGTGGTGTCTGAAACAAACGAGAGGTTATCACCGAACATTGCGCCCCCCACCACAATACCCAGCGCCATTTCTACCGGCAGCCCTAAACTTGTGGCAAGACCTGCACCTATGGGCGAGAGCGCGGTAATGGTGCCCATGGACGTGCCCATTGAAAATGATATGAAACAGCAAATCAAAAACAGACCTGGCAATATCAGTGCAGAAGGCACAAATTGTAGCGCCATATTCACCGTGGCATCTCGAGCGCCAATATCAATAGTCACCGCATAAAACGCACCGGCTAACAGGAAAATAAGCACCAAAAGAATAATGTTTTTATCGCCACCGCCTTTGCAAAACGTTTGTACTTTTTCAGAGAAGCTGACCTTTTTCCCTTTCGGGTTTAAACATAGCCCATAGCCAGCGCTGATAAAAAACGCAACCAAAATAGGCATCGCAGTGATGTCGTTTGTAGTAATGCCGGTTACCACAACAAGGATCACAAAAAGTAAAATAGGCGTTAAACCTAGCGGGTTAGGTGCAATAGAATTTGGTGCAATGTCTTTATTTTCGTGCACAGAAAACTCTCTTTTTGGGTTTTATTGCCTGCTAGCAACAGTTTAAAGGCTACGCGGAAAAGCCACCTGCCGGTTGCGAATGCGTAAGAAAAAGCTTCAACGAAACCATATTTTGACGGTCTTGAACGGTGAAAAGCTAAAGCTGCAAAGGATAAAAGGTTTTTAAAGCATTGAAAAGAAATTTACTTTCCAATAATTAACTCATCTGCACTGTGCCAGACGCTACGATGAGATTTCGAGTTATTACACGAGTGAAGCTACAACCATTTAGCCGTAGAACGCGACTGCCGCCCAGCTATTTTTCATAGCAGTGTTGCATAAATGTTTGGCATAAGTGTGTGGCATAGCTCTGTTACATAGAAATATGGACAGGCGCTATCAGTCATTCACGTTAAATTCTAAGCTCGCTAGGGGTTTTACCTGTAAGCCGTTTTACCGTTCGTCGAAAGTTAGGTAAATCGTTAATGCCCATTGCATTGGCCGCCGTCTCGTTACTCACTTTGTGCACCGAAAGAAGTAAAAGTGCATGATTGCGCTGTACTTCCTCGCAGAGCGCGCGATAGCTAGTGCCGTACTCTTTTAGTTTCCGCTTTAGCGTAGCCACACTGACGTTTAAGGTTTCCGCTAATTCAGGTAATCCGATATTTGCTGCCTGTGCGTTGGAGGATGCATAAACATAACGCCTCACAAAATCAGGCAAAGACAAGCGGTTTTGCAATTCAATAGAAGCCCCTTCTTTTGTTTGCGTTGCGCTATTACTAACGACACCTTCCAGAGAAACATGTGACTCAGCAGAACAATCCGACTGAGCTGTTAGCTCCAAAGGTTGGCGTAATACGTCTTTCTCAATGCAAATACTGTTAAAAGCGCGATTAAACGATAACTTAAGCCCAAGGTGGGTTTCGTAATCAGCGATATTTCTTGGTCGACTCTCGGTAAAAGAGAAAGATAAACGAATTCGCTTATTCGCTATACTTTTCATAAGTGCAACAACGCTTGCGAATGCCATTTCAATGGAGAACTGAAGCTGTTTGCTGCTTACCCCTGTAAACTGAGGCACTAACATTATTTGGTCGGCGTTTTCAAAACGCTGAAACTGACAGAGCGGTAGGCTACACCACCGGTATGTGTGGCGTTGAGTCAGCTGTAAAAGTAGCTGCTCTACATTTTCACATGCTTTGAGCGCATCAAGTGGACTAGATAGCCACTGCGAGGCGAAAGCTCCCCCCAGCAAAAAACTAACGTCGCCGCCTCTCGCCTGGCTTTGAACATTCACTAACAGCGATGAATATTGATTTATGCTTAATAGTGATTGGTGTTGCAACGCATCTTCAAAAATTCCTGTACCGCGCAAGAGCTTATTTTTATTCGCGCCACGAGAGAGCGCCACATTAAGAGCTGCCCTCACTAACCAATACCCAACTATTACTTTATCTTGGCTAGACATCACTACATGAGCACTACCAGCACTATCGATGACACCCATGTCCAGCTCATTAGCGTCATCTTTTACAGTGACACCCATGTTAAGCATATCAGCATCGCTTTTTACAGAGACACCCATGCCAAGCGCTTTAGCATCATCTTTTAGAGAGACACCCACCCCAGAAAGACGAGTTGAATGACGGTACTCAGCACCTGCAAATGCAGCTTCGTCCTCAGAGTCTCGTAGTGCGATTAGTCTTGGTAACATTAAATCCATAAGTTACTCGCTGCAGGCATCTTCATTCATCTTCACCGGTTACCCCTACCAATTACTTTCGCCAAATACACTGATCAAACCGGCCTAATTACGCTGCGCTATCATGGGCACGTTCAAGTTCTAAGAGCATGGTGTTAAGCACTGTCGCAAGGCGTTGGTTAGGTAACAAAGTCACTTGAGTACTGCGAGCGGTGGTGTAAATAGCGTTTGCATTTCGGCTATGCCTAAAAGCAAGATGCTGAATACTTACTTTGATATCACTGAGAATAACGTCAGCCTGCATGGGCGAGACGTCTGGCATCAAAATAGCAAACCTATCACCGGCATAGCGGCACGCTAAATCTTGCTGACGCAAATTCATGATCACCAATTGCGCAATATCGTGCAGATACCTATCGCCTTCTGTATACCCATGTTTTTGGTTGAACAAAGAGAAGTTATTGATATCGATAATGGCGATGACAGCTGACTTGCCAGATTGCTGTAATTTATTAATTTGTGTTTTCCAATACTCTGCGCGGTAAAGCTGAGTGATGGGATCGATAGCATCGTGATCGCGAAAGTCCCATTCTCTGCGTCGTAATTGCAAGTTTAACGCGCGCTGCTCTAGGTGCCACTGATACAGTGCCGCGGTCATTACTACCATACCCACAGCCGCAGGATAAGACTCAATCATGCTTAGCCAATAAGCCTCTTCGGGATAATGAAAAAACTCATCCAAGAAATCTAAACTGACTGAAAATAGAAAGAAGCCGAGCCCTACCGTGAGAAGGCTCGTTACTTTACCTGGGGGACGACTGGCAAGCGCAGCTAGCATCCACGCCAAAGTTAAAAAAGCAATGCTTCCCTCCCCCACAATATCGAGGCCTGATATCACGGTGCTTTCTTTTGCATTGCCAAACATAAAGGCTAAACAAACCGCTAACGCGACTACGCAAAATGTAAATGCTAGCCAAAGCTTGTGATGCCTAAATTGTGTTGAATTTGTAAAGGTAAACATAGTGCTCTCTTTGGAAATCTCTTGAATTGGATACATCACGCGTTAGTCCGGCCACCGCCAGCGTTTATAACAAAACGAGAGTCTTGCCCAAATCTGATGAAACTGTCGAGGGTCAGTTTGGCTCAGCAATGTGACATCTTGATGGCAGCGAACTTTAGGAGCATAAAAAAAGACACACAAACCAAACAAAATCAGTAATTTAAGCAAGGGTCAATTTAGCTCAGCCAATTGCAAATAGGCGACAATTACCGATTGTGTACCGCTTGTTCCATCAAATCGTCATATAACTGTCATGCAGGATTCTTAGGGTACCCATTCACTTACTTAGCACTTATTCAAAACGCCTTTTTACTGCTTAATTAATTGGAAAATAAATGAAAATTAAAACCGCGTACTCTTCTCTAACACTTGCCTGCATAGCGGCAATGGGCCTTAGCGTCGCTACACCTGCTTCAGCTGCTGATGGCGTAATTATCGGTTCAGTAAAAGACGCCGCACAGACGCGCAGCTATACCGGTGCTCAAATTAAGCTTAAAGAATTAGGACTAGTTACTGAAGCAGGCACAGACGGTACATTTCGGTTTCCCTCTATTCCAGAGGGTACTTACACGCTAGAAATTTCTTATCTTGGTGAGGAAACGGTTACGCAAGCGATAAAAGTGACAGACAACGGCATTGCGCGCGCAGCCGTGGAGTTTGGCAGCGGCGATACTATCGATGAGATCTTGGTGCGTGGTCAACGAAGCGGTCAGGCAAGTGCCATAAACCAGCAGCGAACGTCAGATCGTATTTCGTCTATTGTATCCGCAGATGCCATTGGACAATTTCCAGACCAAAATGCTGCTGAGTCGTTACAGCGTTTACCTGGCTTGTCGATTGAGCGAGATCAGGGTGAAGGTCGTTTCGTCGGCATACGCGGTATCGACCCCAACTTGAATAACGTAACCATTAACGGCTTGAATATTCCCTCGCCTGAATCAGGCGTACGTTCAGTAGCCCTTGACGTTATTCCCTCTGAACTCATCCAAACGTTAGAGGTGTCTAAATCGGTAACGCCCGACATGGACGGAGACGCCATTGGTGGTTCAGTCGCGGTGAAAAGCGTGAGTGCGTTTGATAAGGCTCGTGATACCGCGAGCATTACCGTGCAAGCCAGTCAAAATGATTTACGCGATGAAACCAGTCCAAAGCTTTCTGGTACGTTTACTAAGAAGCTTTCGCCCGAATGGGGGGTGGCTGGCGCCATTTCCTACTTTGACCGAGATTTTGGTTCAGACAATGTTGAAAGTAACGGTGACGATGAGCTTGAGCAACGTCACTACACGATCACTCGCGAACGTTTGGGTAGTGCGTTAAATATCGATTTTCGTCCTGACTTCAACAACCAATACTTTCTTCGCACACTTTACAGTGAGTTTTCTGACGACGAATACCGTCAAGGTAATATATTCACGTTCGATGGCGAAGACTCAGAAATAGAAAGAGAAAGTAAAGACCGCTTTGAAAGTCAGAGTATTTTTACTGTGGCGTTAGGTGGTGAACACCAATTAGATACCTGGAAAGCAAACTGGCAGCTCGGTTATGCAAAGTCTGATGAAGACGAGCCAGATGCACTGTATTACGTATTCAAAACCGAAAATGACAGTATCGACGCAGACTTAGATACTATGCGTCCAACCGTGTCACAAAACGCTGATGCCATGGACTTATCAACCTATGAAGTCGATGAGATCAGCTTTGAAGATAACTACACGAAAGATACCGAAACCAGTATTAAGTTCGACGCCGCCCGCCCCATCAACCTTGGTGGCTATATCGGTGAGTTAAAAATTGGCTCGAAATACCGAAGCCGAGAAAAAGACCGCGACAGCAGCATCGCTATTTTTGATGGAGACTTCGACGACCTAGACGCTTCGCAATTCGGAGCTGCCAGTCCAGACTACTCTCTTGATGACTTTGGGCCTGGGCTTAATCGAAGTGAAATGCGCAAATACTTTAACGAAAACCGCGAGAGCTTGGAATTAGACAGCCTAAATTCTGAAGTAGAGTCTCGTGGCGCGACCTATGTGAATGAAGAGGATATTTTTGCCGCTTATATCATGGGCAGCGTAGATATAAATAAACTTCATTTGGTAGCAGGTGTACGCTATGAACGTACTGACTTTTCTACATCGGGTATGCGAGTAGAGCTTGTAGAAAACGAAGAAACTGACGTAGAAGAAGTGGTAAATACGCCATGGGAAGCAGAGCGCGACTACGATCATTGGTTACCCAGTGTAAATGCCAGATACACTGTTTCAGATAAACTTCAGCTTCGCGCTGCCTACACCCAAACTATTTCAAGACCAAAGTTTGAAGATGTAGCGGCATTTCAAATCATCGAGAGCAAAACAGAAGAAGATGATGGCGTATTTGTGACTGAACGAGAGGCGGAAGTTGGCAACCCTGACCTTCAACCTTACGAAGCACAAAACGTTGATTTGTCGATTGAATACTATCCAGGTGACATTGGTGTAGTTTCAGCAGGGCTGTTCTACAAGAATATCGATAACTTCGTTGTGTACGCTGATGTTGCAGGTACAACCGGTTGGGAAGGTTTTGAAGAGGTCATACAGCCAATTAACGGCGACTCTGCCGATTTAACCGGCTTAGAACTTTCTTGGGTGAAAGCTTTCAATAACGGTTTTATTGTTTCCGCCAATGCTACTTTTACTGATTCTGAAGCGACTACCTTCTTAGATGGCGAAAAATTTGAAACCCAGTTACCAAATCAATCAGACCGTATTGGCAACATCACCATTGGGTACGAAGCGAATGACTTCAGTGTACGTCTAGCCACCACCTATAAAAGCGACAATTTTGAAGAGATTGATGGTGACATGCTCAGATTTGAAGACGACCACGTACAGGTTGATTTCATGGCGCGCTACTACATCAACGACAGCATGCAGGTGTATTTCAACGGCATCAACTTAGGTGACGAACCTTTCTACAACTATTTCGATACGCGCAACCAAAACGCGCAGTATGAAGAATACGGCCGCACGTTCGAACTTGGCTTTACTTGGCAGCTTAACTAGGCAGGTATATCGAAAGTTAATTATCGGGTTTGAAGGCCGTAGGTAATTTGGCCTTCGAACTTGCTCTTAATAATCTGTAAGCCATGTTTTAGTCGATGGGCCATGCATGGTTTGATCTCATTAAGTTTCAGGACAATAACAACAATGACCAATCAGCGTCACACCAAAACAGTTTTTAAAACCACATTTACCACAGCAGCACTTTCAAGCACACTTTTGACTTTGTTCGGTTGCGCAGCCTCTCACGATACTAATACCAGCGCAGATACCAGTGCAAATATCAAGTTAGCGCACAGTGAAAGCCAGCTAGTAAAAGCAGAAAGCCAAAGCATCGCATTACCGCTAACAAAGCTAAAAAATGGTTTAGGCCTAACTCTGCACTACCAAACGCACGCCGACCATTCTAACACCCAAAGCGCTTACAAAGACGCTTACAAAGACACCCATGCTAACAACACTAGCAAGGACGCCCGCGCCAACCACAAACATAAAGTTTACGATGACACCCACGCTATCAACATTAATGTTAACGAACATAAGGGTATTTCACTAAGCAACTCTGAAGGAAAAAAACACTTCATTGCGGGACATTACACCTTAGCACGTGCCGAAGTTGTGGAATCTAATTCAAAACAATGGGTGTCTTTAGTAGTGTTCAATAACAACACCCAGTACATAGAGGTGTATCGCATTAACGCCGCGTCTCTTGAGGTTTACCAACCGCAAACCCAGTTGACCAAAGGTTCTGAAGCCATTTGTGCTACAACATCACGCGCTGGCGAACTGCAAATTGTTAATATCGATGCGACAGGCACATTGACTCAGTATGAATTTTACAACGGGCGCTTTTTATCGCTTAGAGACTTTGCGATAGGTCCAGGCATTAAAAGTTGCGCGATAAATGCCAACACCGAAACGCTATACCTTGCTGACGAATTTGCCGGTGTGTGGCAATTAGATACCGATATTGAAAGTGAGCTAGCAAAAACCCTTATTTTTCACGATCAAGATGTGGCCATTGAAGGTGTAGCCACCCTATCTTCAACGACGGTAGATGGCGTGGATATCGCTGCCTGGGTGAGTCCGGATGCCAGCGGGATATGGCTCAAAGCACCATGTCTTACGCAATTTGTCTCGCTAATAAATACGGCGAACGAAAGTAACTCAGCAGATCGCCAATTAAAAGCAACCGACAAGTCTACTTCTATTCAGCCTGAATTCGTTCACCTGTCGTTAAGTGAAGAAGGCTCACACATTTCTCTTGTTGTTGACGATGACTTATCAAGCGACGTGTTTTCTGCCGCTCTTCCCTCAAAACTGAGCGCAGCTTTACTTCATGGACAATGCGGCACCGATTTTAAAGCTACCTCGCCAAAAGAAAATCACATGGAGAAGGCGTATACAAATAACAGCGCATCCCAACATGCAAACCTCACTATCAAGGTTAAACCCGATGTTGAAACTGACCCTGTGGAAAATCATGGCGACGCTGCTGACGACCCTGCCATATGGGTCAACTCGCACAGCGCTTCACAAAGCCGCATAATCGGCACCGACAAAAAAGGCGCATTAAATAGCTATGACTTAGCCGGCAAGCTAGTGCAAAGCCTTCCTGTTGGCAGAGTGAATAACGTTGATGTGGGATACAAGGTATCTGTGGCAGAAACCAAAGCTCGGCAAAGCGATACGCCACTTATCGATATCGCAGTGGCATCAAACCGGTCGAATAACAGTTTGTCTGTATTTGAAATAGATAAACGCGGTCATATGACTCAGCTTGGCCACATAAGCACTACACTCAATGATATATACGGCATGTGTCTGTTTGTGTCAGGCGGAATAGCTCATGTGTTTGCTAACGACACCAGTGGCCGCTTCGAACGATATAGCGTGTCTATCTCCCCAGACAAATCTATTGATGGACATTTAACACACTCCTTTTCACTGCCCTCACAGCCAGAAGGATGTGTTGTGGATACTAAAACGAGCACGGCATACTTAGGTGAGGAAGGTGCTGGGATTTGGGCCTTGGATATTACTTCAAACAGCAATCAGCCTCAGTTCATCGCTGAGATAGAAGCCCCGGTAGAAGCTGATGTAGAAGGTTTGGCTCTGTTTAATGTAGATGCACAAACTTACCTAATCGCATCTAGTCAGGGTAATAACAGCTATGCTATCTATCACGTACACACTGAAAACCCTGAAGTCTTGGAACTTATGGGGCTTGTTCAAATTACGGCAGATAAAGCCGCGCAAATTGACGGCGTGTCGGAAACAGATGGGCTTGATGTAACCAACGCTAACTTGGGAGGAAGGTTCACCGAAGGGCTTTGGGTAGTACAAGATGGAAGAAACGTCATGCCTAGCGAGACCCAAAACTTTAAGCTAGTTGCTGGTGCCTCACTTAAGGATGCGATCAGAAAATTAGCGAACGCCAAGCGTGAACGCCACTCAGACATGTAACGGATAATTCGAAAAGTAAATAAAAAGGAGGCGTCAAGCAAGTTAACGCCTCCTTTCTGGTATATGATAAATGCATGGCGCCGCACTAGCTTCTGGCCGTTCTAACCCAGCGCCGCATCTTCATTCATTACACTACCTGCAGCGCTAAACCCTACCAAGCTAAATAAAAGTGCGTTATCCCAAACAACGTCTAACCCGCGCGCTGGTATCCATCATTCAATTGAACATCGATAGCCCGTAGCACTGCCGTTCGATTAATTGAGCCTAACAGTACCCCGTCATCATCAACAATGGGGTAAACTCTCGGCTTTTCCTTTAACAGCAACTGCGCTAACTCTATTACCGACATATAAGGTTTGATAGAAATTACAGGGGTTTTCATGATTTCCCCTACTCTACAAATTTGTTCGCGATAGTAGCTTGACGCGATCATTTGAGCGATACAGTCTTGCTCAGACAAAAAGCCCACCACTCTACCTTTGCTATCGAGTACCGGACCACCACTCTGCCCACTGGCTAACAGCACTTCGACGGCCTGCGCAACGGGCATATCGACATTAAGCTTCACTGGGTGAGTATTCATATAATCACTGACTTGCAACGATTCCATTTTCAATTCTCCAGCCGTGGCGCCTAATGTGACCGATACTGCGACTTAATTGGCGTTACGGCACTTCAATTATTTTTAACCACATGTGAAAGCAATTTTCCCCCACACTTTAAGATTAGACGTTTCGTTGCATACAAGCCAGCACATTTAACATTAAAATAACAAATAGTTTTTCAGTGATCAGTCCTTGTAAATTGCCACTTTCACTTCACCATTTATGTCGATGCTAGCGCGGTACATACCCGCAGAATTGAAAGGCATAGCGACGTTACCTTTAGCGTCAATAGCAATCACACCGCCATCGCCACCGGCGTTTACAAGTACGTCGTTAACTACAGTGTTCGCAGCGTCATTTAACGTTAAACCCTGGTACTTCATTCGCGCACAAATATCTGCTGCCACGTTGTATCGAATAAAATATTCACCATGTCCTGTGGCCGATACCGCGCAGCTTTCATTGTCGGCATAGGTCCCCGCTCCAATAACAGGCGAGTCTCCAATACGTCCGTACCGTTTAGCCGTCATTCCGCCAGTGGATGTTCCCGCGACAATGTTGCCTCCTTGATCCAATACTACGGCTCCAACAGTGCCAAAGCGCTCATTGCCTTGCTGCGAACCGTAACCACTCGATACCTGCTGCATACGTGCTTTCGCTTTATCTAAAGCTTGCTTGCGAAACTCGGTATCAAAAACGGTGTTGTCTACCTGTTCAAGGCCGTTTTCTTTTGCGTAATCTTCAGCGCCTCTCCCTGAAAGCATTACGTGTGGAGATTCATTCATTACCAATAACGCAGCCTCTATTGGGCTTCTTATTGTTTTCACCCCCGCAACAGCACCAGCATTTTTACTGCCGCCGTGCATTATCGACGCATCAAGCTCGTGCTCACCGTCGAAGGTATATACCGCACCGATGCCAGCATTAAATAACGGCGAGCTTTCAAGAATTTTGATGGTTTCTACTACCGCCACTTCACCTTTTTCGCCTTTCTGCAACAAGGCGTAGCCATGCTGCACCGCTTGGGTTAATACTCTTTTGTAGTCCGCTTCTTTTTCTGGCGTCATCGATGATTTTAAAATGGTTCCTGCACCGCCATGAATAGCGATAGCTACGGGTGTTTTTCCTAATTGTTTGGAATCATCCGCTAATGCTGGAACACTCGTAATGGCAAACGATGCAGCAAGCGCGCCTATTGCATACAGTGCATGTCGAACTTTATTGGGCTGGCGAAAAATACGAGATGGGTTCAAAAGCTTTACTCCTAATAGCTACGTTTTACGTGCGCGCATAATCTGTGAGATGGTTTGAGTACAGATTTCTAGAATCAATTCAACGCGCTCTGTTGACGCGATTTTTACGCGACCTTAGACGTAAGATGACACAATTAGCTTAGGTAGGCTAGGCTACCTCGAGGATCTCTAAGAAAGTATTAAGATCATCGGTGATGGAAGGGAGTAGCGCTTCAGCGTCTTCCCACTTTTTCGCCTTTGACAATTCCCATAAGCTCTCAAAGTCTCGTTGTAACTGTACGGCACCAATATCTGCAGACATACCTTTGAGCTTCAATGAAAGCACCTGAACCTTTTCGAAGTCTCGACTATCAACAGCCTGCTGAAGTAATTTAAGCTTGTCAGGCGCGCTTCTGGAATACAGGTCGCAGACACGAGAAAATAGCGCTTTATCGCCCATTATCCGAGCAATGGCATCGTCTTTTTCCCAACATCCATCAAGCTCCTCTGAATTGTTTTCATCAACTTGAGTTTTACTGACGTTATCAATTTCAGCCTCCTTCTCCGAGCCCTCGCGAGCGGCGATATCATTAGCTATTTTCGCATTCTGTAACGTGGGGGCTATTTCTACTTCAGACTCTTTACTTGACTGAGCCTCTGTTCTTGAATGCGATAGCGTGTCGCAGTCCATTTCTTTTGAGATGGCACTCAACAAACTGTCAACCAGTGGAGGTTCGCTGACAGTGATTCCGGTACCTGACCTCGTATCAGTATCGTTAAGCTCTGCACTTGCTAATGCCGTTATTTGATGTACTAACCATTGTTTCACTTTAGGAATAAGTACATCGGCCATGACAGGCTTTGTCGCAAAGTCGTCCATACCTGCCTCTAAACATTTCTCTTTTTCGCCGAGCATGGCATTGGCTGTCATGGCAATTATAGGTACATCTTTGTGCATCGCTCCTGCCTTACCTTCTCGTATGGCTCGGGTAGCGTCATAACCATTCATATTAGGCATCTGACAATCCATCAATATGCTGTGAATTCTGCGGCCTTTGCTTTCACATTTCGTCAAGAACGCCACAACTTCCTCACCATCGCTGCAGGTAAACAATTTAACAGGTAAACTTTCCAGCACTCCCTTCGCCACCTCACGATTGATCATATTGTCATCAACTATCAGTAAGTTGGCATTCTCAATAGATAATTGCTGCTCAGTATCGTCTGCCGCCCCTTCATCGCCTGAGATGTCCTCAGCTTTCCCTTTACCCGATGAGATATCTGATTGGTTTAATGTATATCCCGACAGCGCAGCGTCTAACCCTTGTTGGACAATTGCGAAACTCGACCTGAATAATGGCTTTGGCAAGTAAAGCGGCACAAGGTGATTGAAGTGGAAAGGTGTCCCTTCTAGTTTTTGAAGAATATAAACCACAGGTAACGAACCAGCGTCTTTAGTGGCAGCTTGTGCCTGCCATATATCATCTAGCTCACGAATGAGTGAACTGGCCTCATCCACAATAATGGCATTAAATTGCGTCCAAGGTACTGTTCCTAACTCAGAATGCTTACCTATTACTTGCGGCTCTGCACCGACGTGTAAGGCTAAACAACAGATGTTTTCCTCTAAAGGTGGATAACTTGCAGAAACACCGATTGTGATCCCGTTAAGCAGCATACTTTCGTTTTCCACCGCCATTTTATGCTCGAACGCGCTGTCGTAAGTTGTTTCAGGAAGTGTAACGAAAAATGAGAAGGTGCTGCCAATGTCAACTTCAGAGTTGAACGTAATGTCTCCTCCCATAAGCTGGCTCAATTGCTTGCAGATAGACAAGCCAAGTCCGGTACCTCCGTATTGGGTAGCAACAGATGCATCAGCCTGCGTAAACGCGGTAAACAGTTTGGGCTGATTTTCTTGTGCTATCCCTACGCCCGTGTCACATACGCTGAAATGAAGTTGTTGTGTCCCCGCATCTACATCACTTAACGATGCTTGTAGCTTTATATGCCCTTCTTCAGTGAATTTAATAGCATTGTTCAATAAATTACTAAGAATTTGGTTGATTCTGTGTGGATCTGAGTTTATTTCCACGGGGGGAAGACCTGTTGTGTCAACAAGAAGCTGTAGTCCTTTAGAAGCTGCTTTAACGGTAAAGACCTTGGCGATAGACTCGATAAGTGCAAGCGGGTCAAAATATTGATTATTAATATCAAGCTTGCCCGCTTCAATTTTAGACAAGTCGAGAACGTCGTTAATCAGCACGCTGAGATTGTTACAGCTAATTTCCATCATGGAAACAAGCTGTTCAGCTTTCTCATTAAGGGGCTGACGCTTAAGTAGCGCCAACGAGCCAACTACCCCGTTTAACGGTGTTCTCATTTCATGGCTAATATTAGAAATAAAAGAGCTTTTAACACTGCTCGCTTTTCGCGCCTCTTGCGTCGCTTCAACAAGTTCTTTCGTCCTGCTTACCACTTTTTCTTCAAGCTTCAGGTTTACCCTTTCTATCGCGTCTTTTGCCTTGCGTTCGTCGGTCACATCTCTAATTACAACAGCAACGCCTGAAAACTGTGACTGTTCACCCCAAATGGTAGATGCGGTTATAAGTAGCGTGTGCTCTTCTTTTTCGTCATCGGTGTAAGGGGTTGTAAAGGTACTTTGCTTTCCGCCTTTGGTGAGAACCGATTCAAGCCCTAATAGAGAAAGCTCCTCAAATGACGAATAGTGATGATTTAAAATAAGCTGGCTTGGGATCCCAAAAAGTGACTCGGCTGCCATATTCCAACTTTTCACCACGCCAGCAGAATCTACGCTAAAAATCGCATCTTTAGATATAGCGATAATAGCAACGGACTCACCGCGCACCTTAGCCAGCTCAATGTTTTTACTGTTACTTCGGTGTACGAAGAGTAAAACGCTTACAAAAATTAGCGTAACTACCCCAATTACACTGTAAACGCTAATCCTCTTCTCATTGATAAGGGCTGCCACTTCTGACTGAGACAATGCCGTATGAAGAAAAAACGGGGCGGTTTGCTGATTTCCGTTTATCGTAAAAGCACGAGTGACCGTATACAAAGATGAGTTTGTCTGTGCGGTCTGTTTAATTTTAGCCCTGCCTATTTTCGAAGGGCTTTCGAACTCGCTCGCCCAATTCACCATAGGATTTAAATCTCTGGAGAAGGACTTATCACTGTCTGGGTGACTGACAAAAAAGCCTTCACTGTCGGTAACAAATAGTAATTGATTGCCGACAAGCGTTTGTTCCATTTGCGACAGTAGAAACTGGGCGTTTACATTCATGATTATAAAACCATAACGCTCACCAGAGCTGCTGAAGATTGGAAGAGAAAGGCGAATAACGCTTTTATAAGGAAACTCGAGCTTCCCATATTCACGATTCAAATTGATATCTGAAATATAAAACTCGCCCTTATTGCGCTTAACACTCTCTATGAAGTAACTTCTCGCTGCTTTAGGTTGTAAATCGTTGTCCTTAACTACTAAAACACTTCCCCCGTTTCTTTCCACCCGAATAAACTCACTTCCATCCTCATTGGCTTGAATGATTCTTAATTGGTCGACTTCTTCGTTATTTTCGATAAAAGCAACGAAAATCGTTTCTAGTCGCTGCTTCCACTGTTCCAACGTCGTACCGTCTTTGGGGTCTAGATTTTCATTTTCAGACGCGCGGACGATGCCGCTTATAGGTGGTGTCTGATGTAGAAAGTTAAGCGCATTGATATACTTTCTCACCTGAGAGTTTGCAGCATTTTCAGCACTGGCGGCACTCTCTTCTAATGCCGTGAAAGTTTGAGATTCAGCCGTCGCTTTGATATTACTTTCGAACAAACCAACAACAAGTACAACAAGCACTGTTGCAAGTACTAACGCTAAGCCTAAAGTACTCTTAGCTTCACTGATGGATGAACTGGATTTAAGGAACGACAAACAGGCAATATCCGTATAAATTTTGATAACTTAAAGCTAGTCATCATTTTGTTAATGCGCAAGTTTCGCGCGATACATCAAAACGCAAAATACTCAAAAAAAGACAATGATTAACGCGTTTTTTTAAGTCATGCCGATGGCTAACAAATAAATCACTGTTCATATTAACGCCAGCATTTGGTATTCAATTTCTCGCGGTGTACACTGCCATCAATATTTCTCTAACATCGCAATAGTGGTTATGCACGCACCTACATTTTTGTGGCACGATTTTGAAACCTTTGGCACCAGCCCACAAAAAGATCTCCCCTGCCAATTCGCTGCAGTAAGAACTGATATGGATTTAAATGTGATTGGTAATCCCATAAATATCATGAGCGCCATTGCGAATGATTATTTACCACATCCAGAAGCATGTTTGGTGACCGGCATAACACCGCAGCAAACCATTCGCGACGGTTCTAACGAAGCTGACTTCGCCGCGCGAATTTATCAGGAAATGTCGACGCCAAATACTTGTAGTGTGGGCTTTAATAGTATCCGATTCGACGATGAAGTTTCCCGCTACCTGTTTTATAGAAACTTTTACGACCCATATTCACGTGAATGGCGAAATGGCAATAGCCGTTGGGATATAATCGATTTAGCGCGAGCGTGCTATGCACTGAGACCCGATGGTATTAATTGGCCACGCCGAGAAGATGGTGCACCAAGCTTTAAACTTGAGGCGTTAACTGCAGCTAATAATATTGGCCACGAAAACGCTCACGATGCTTTGAGTGACGTCTACGCCACAATAGCCCTTGCTAAACTGATAAAAGAAAAGCAGCCTCGCCTTTTCGATTATGCGCTGTCGTTACGCAGTAAACACACGGTTATGCAGCAAATTGATCTCACTAAACCATCGGTATTGCTTCATATCTCGTCTAAACTCCCAGCCTCTCAAGGCTGTTGCACTTGGGTTATGCCTGTGGCAAAGCACCCAACCAACAACAATGCATTTATCGCTATTGATTTATCGCATGACATTGACAGTTTAGTGAATGACACACCAGAAGAGATTAGACAGGCGCTTTATGCCCCGTCAGATACATTTGACGATGCGTTAGAAAGACCAGGGCTTAAGCTCATTCACGTCAACCGCTCGCCGTTTATTACCACAGCTAAAGCAATGACAGAAGACAATGCCGCACGACTAGGACTGGATCGCGAGCGCTGCTTAGACAATTACAAAGTACTTGCCAGTATGCCCGAACTCGCCACTAAAATCGTAGATGTCTATGATGATGACATTCAAAGTGGTGAACTGGATATAGATCACGCGCTATATAGTGGTGGGTTTCTTAATGACGAAGACAGAAGGTGGTGTGAGCGTGTAATTGAAGCACAGCCCGATGATTTAGCCACTTTGAGTGAAAAAACACAGCACGAAAGGCTCAGAAAGCAGCTATTTCGATACCGCGCGAGAAATTATCCTAATACGCTGACCGCAGATGAAATGACCAGGTGGCAGCATCATCGCCAAGCTCGCTTGACTGATTCGGCTTTTCACGGCTCAATCACATTAGAAAACTATATGATGCGGTTGGAATCACTGGCGCATGAACACAGCGACAATCCTGAGAAGCAGGCCATTTTACGCGCACTTTACCAATATGCCGAAAACCTTTGACGGGCGTTTTAGAACGCCTTAAATTAGTAGATGAAAAAAATAGACAGGCCGAGAACAAGTCAACGTCAAGTAATCGATAGATGCCGCCGATAAAAAGAATACACGTGCGCAAGGGAATAAAGAAGTTATGAATGGCGTAACAATAAGCTTCGACAAATCAAGAACCTACATTAACTTACAGTTAAATCCTTCTGATTTCACGTCAGAAGTTGATAGTAGGGAAATAAGAAAGCAACTAGAGAGCGGTGAAACTAAGCGGCTGTATGTTTCTGAAAAAGCGTTAAAGTCGGCCTGTGATACAGCTAATCATTATTTTAAGACGGGTGATAGCACTGTTGTTCAGGAGCGCATTGGCGAGCGCAAAAATGCTGAAATTGAATTTCGCATTCCCGAGGATGGGATGCAGGCGAACCTTGTGCTGACCACACCCTATGGCGGTAAACTTCCCTCATTAAGTACCGTTAAATCTCTAGCAGTAAAAAACAGAATCATTCGTGGTTTAAGCACCAAAACCATTGAATCTATGCTTACCCAAGCAAGGCAGTCTCCTCCAGGCACAGTACTAGAGCAAATTGTCGCGAAGGGCCTACCAGCTAGAAATGGCAAAAACTCAAAATTTATTCCCCTGGTACCAAACGCACTTGAAAGGGTGTTAAAACCCCAGACGGGTGATGGCGAGCGCGTGGACATGCGTAATTTAGGCGAAGTAATTTGCGTTAAAGTGAACACGCCTGTGCTGAGAAGAACCGACCCAACTCAGGGCCGTTCTGGCTTCGATATCAAAGGGAATAAAATTCCAGCCGTTGCGGGCGAATGGGTTAACTTTAAAATGGGCAGCGGCACCGTGGTGTCCGACAGCGACGCCAATTTATTAATGTCTGCAATTTCTGGTATGCCGAAATACCGAGACCAGATAATGAACATTGACGACACTTTCATTTGTAGCGGCGTGAACGTTGGCTCTGGGCACGTGAATTACGAAGGTGCAGTATTGGTAAACGGCGATGTTACAGAGAAAATGCAAATCAAGGCCGCTGGAGATGTAACCATTAACGGCTTTGTGGAGTCGGCGTATATCGAGTCTGGCGGCGACATCATCATTACCGAAGGCGCGATGGGTAAAGTTAACGATACCCAAGGTGAATTCCAATGCCAACTAGTCGCAGCCGGCAGTATCCACGTTCAACACGGTCAAGGCATTGATATTCAATGTAGCGGTAATATTACCGTTGGTCGTCAGTTGGCGTATAGCCGCCTGCGTTGCGGCGGCGCAGTCATAGTTGGACAAATTGATAAGCCCATGGGAAACCTATTTGCTTGTGACATTATCAGCCAAGATCGCGTTGAAGCTGGCACCTTAGGCGCTGTATCTGGCAGTACATTGAAAGTTGATTTTAGCCCGGGCTTTAACCAACTGTTAGAGCGCAAAGACTCTTTAGATGAATTGTTGAAGCAAATTCGCGAAAACAATCTTAAACACAAAGAAAAGATTAACCTTATTCAAGGTAAGAAAGTGCCTAAAGAGCTTCAACGTAAAGTAGCTGAAGCGTTAGAGCTTTTTAACAATGAGAGCGCATTGCTGGAGTGGCTTGAAAACAAAGCCAACGACGTCAAAGCAGCAAAAGAAAACTACCAGTCTGATATAAAACTTATCGCAAACAAACGTCTTTATCCCGGAGTATCGGCGAAGCTTAATAACCGTAACTGGCGTTCTGAGCGAGAATACGACAGGGCGCAAATTCGTTACGATTCGCACCAATGGCACTACGACCCTTTAATTTGACCTAACTAGTTCACTGAAGTTACTGTGCCACAGTTACGTTGCCATACCCTTGGCGCTTTGACTGGTACAGTGCCTTCATGGTGCGTTCAAACCACTCTGTGAATTCCTCAGACTCCCTGAGCTCAGATAAACCCATGGCCGTTTTAAAGCTCTCGACAAGCGAGTGATGGGTAGAAATGCAGTCTAACAGTCTGTCTGCAAGGTTTTTAGCTGCGTTTAACTCGGTTTGAGGGCACAAGATAATGAACTGTTCACCGCTAAAACGCGAAACAACATCGACTTCTCGAACGGTATTTAGACAATTCGTTGCCACGGCTTTTAGCGCCTCTTCTTTAGCCGAGGGCTCAATTGAATCTCTGTCATCGCTTACAGGGGTTAGTTCGATAACAATTAACGAAGCCGTAGTGTGAAAGCGATGGAAACGTGAGATTTCTTCTTCCGCACGCTGGATCATATGATTGCGGTTATATAGCCCCGTTACCGTGTCGTGGGCAGACAAAAAAGCAAGGGTCTTGTTCTTTTCTAACAAGGTTGCTTGTAACGCACCTATTTCCTCGTTTTTCTGGTTAATAATACGCTTGTAGCCGCTAACGTTTCTATTTCTAAAAGTAAAAAGCAAGAAAACTAAAATGACAATTGCGGTGCTCAAAACCATAACGACATAGTTACGACTATAGCGAACTTGGACATTATTCCACTGCTTATAAATTTCTACCTTTCGCGTTTCTGGAATACGCTCAATGGCAAAGTTAAGCTTGTCCACCAGGTGGCCATAGGTTTTGTTCACACCAAAAGCTAATGAGTCGAAGGGCTCGGCGTAACCAACAATATTGAGGTCTTTCAGCTTTAAATTATTGATGTGCATATTTACGCTCATTAATGAGCCCACCATTACATCAAACTCATCATTCGCCAGCTGCTTTAGCCCTTCTTCTTCAGACGGAATAAGCTTTAAACGTAACCCCGGATAGTGACGTGAAATATATTCAACTTGGCGATAACCCTGAACAATCCCTACTACTCGATTTCCCACTCCAGCATAGCCTTGTATCATTGGCATTCCAGACTTAGCCACCAGCACATTGGGCGCTTCAAAATACGGCACACTAAAGTCGAGGAACTGCTTTCGATAGTCGGAAGTATTTAGCATGGGGATAACTTGGCACTTCCCCTGCTGAACGTACTCTAGGCTCTGTTGCCAGCTCTCAGTGGGCACTAGGGTAAACGTTAACTCAGATATGTCAGCAATAAGCTGCATATATTGGGCAGAGATCCCCACATGGATACCGTTTCTGATTGCTTCGTAAGGCGCCCAGTTAGGATCAATACAGTACGTTACGTTATTAGATTGTTCAGATGCCGCCTTTTGACCAGCTTCTGCTTGTAGGAGCGCGCTAAAACAACTCGCTCCTACAAACAACATGGTACAAAGCAGATATTTTCTTATTTTTTTCAACTGCACACCCAAAACATGTGAAGATATCGATGACAACCGCGAAGTATTAAGCGTAAATTCAAAAATTGCAATTATTTAGCTGATAATCTCGCTTTCAGCTAGGTAACGCTCTGTCTTTGCTGAAACTCATCGTTTTCATAGCGCTTTTCATTCATAATTTTGGTCAAGCTTGCCACCGCTTTTTCAATATCGACGAAACTTAAATACAATGGCGCAAAACCTATTCGCAGAATATTTGGTGCACGGAAATCTGCAATCACCCCCTCAGCGATCCAAGCTTGGCAAATGGCGTAAGCGTGGTCGTGAGCGAAAGCTAGCTGACTACCTCGATTATCAATATTGGGGCTTACAATGGAAAACTTTTCCAGAAGGCCTGCGCGCTTGGCTTCAGCGATGAAAAATGCCTGTAGCTTTTTGGATTTTTCATCAATAGCTTTAAGTGATACATCTTCAAATACGTCTAATGCCGCATCTAAAATGCTCATTCCAATAATTCCTGGCGTACCGCACAAGTTTTGCTTCACGGAATTGTCGCCAGCGTAATCAGGAGAAAATGAGAAAGGCGAGCTGTGCCCCATCCAACCAGACAAAGGTTGTTGATACTGTGCTTGATGTCGTTTAGCGACATAGATAAACGCTGGCGCGCCAGGGCCACCATTTAGATATTTGTAGGCACAGCCGACTGCAAAATCCACATTACATGCGTCTAGGCTGACAGGAAATGCTCCAGCACTGTGCGCTAAATCCCACAAAGTTAAAATGCCTTTTTGATGGGCTTGCTCGGTAATGGTTTGCATATCGAGTTTGTTGCCACTTCTGAAATTTACCTGTGTCAGCATCAGTACGGCAATATCATCAGTTAGCTGTGATCCAATACATGCTTCGTCAACATAGCGAATACTGTAATCGCTGCCGAGTAAGTCAAGCAGGCCTTGCACCATGTATATGTCGGTAGGAAAATTATCGCGGGTAGTCGCTATTACCTTGCGACTTGGGTGCATTTTCAACGCCGCACTTAATACTTTAAACAGATTAATAGAAATGGAGTCACAACAAATAACTTGGCCACTTTTAGCGCCAATCAGGCCGCCAATCTTATCACCCACTATTTGAGGTAGATGGATCCACTGATGCTTGTTCCAGCTTGTAATGAGCCCCTTTCCCCACTGTTCATTGACAACTTCGTCAGCTCGCTGTTTGGCTGCCTTAGGCAGAGGCCCTAGCGAATTGCCGTCTAAATAGACCGTATTAGCGGGAAGCGAAAACGCCTGCGCCTTGTCACGGAGTGGATCTTTAATATCAAGTTGTTCAGCTGAAAAAACCTTATTCATCATGTTCACTAATAACCTCAAGTAAAGCATCAAAGGATGTTGATTCAGGGTGAAGCCAATCGAAATGGCCACCATTTTTAGTTATTTTTTGGTTGGTTCCAGATAATACAGCGTGGCGCGCTGGCACAATACTATCAGCATCGCCTTGGAGTAGTGTAATTGGCAAACTGCCATGGGTTGGGCGTGGTGTCGCCCTTTGGTACGCGGTTGGAACATCTTCAGGCGTACCGTTCATGAATTTCGCTGTAGCCAACTGGCAGCTATTATGGCCCATGGCATAGGACTGGATGTCCGTAATTGCTGCTAATCCGATAATCCGTTTTATGTTTGCGCGCGATAAGTTCAAGGATGACGAAGATAGGCGTTGCGCAGCAAGCAAAGCTAAGTGCCCACCAGCAGAATGCCCCGCAATGTAAATGTTGGTGTAGCGCCCTTCGTTCTCTATTCGTTTTAAGGCTGTACTTATTGCTTGTGTCACGTCGTCTAAACTACCTGGCCAGCCACCACCTTCATCACCTACGCGCCGATACTCTGTTACGTAGACACCCATCCCAAGCTCTGCTAAAGCATGATACATCCCTTTCGCATGTTCGTAACCGTAGGCACTAAGCCAACACCCACCGTGAATAAATATTAACGCTTTATCAGCGTACATTTCGTTCGTAGACGAACGTCCGTGCCAAGTATAAATAGTTTGTAATGGGTCATCGCCGTAGCTGAATTGTTCATCAGCTTCGCTTGTTGGCAAGACACCCAACGCTGAATAAGGTACCTGGCTTATTTTCTTGGGGTAAATAGCTGACGATTCACTGTTGGCATGGGCACTGTTGGCATGGGTGTCATCCGAAGTCTTTTTTTCTTCGTTAGTGTGGGTGTCTTCCGAAACAGCGTCGTTAGAAACATCAACGATTGATTGAGTTTCGTGAAGCGGAGACAGAGTTAAGTCATCGTGGGTGTCTTCATTACTCGATAAAGAACGTGATTCCTCGTAGTGAGTGCCATTGTTATCGTGGGTGTCTGCATAAGTCGAGTTTACTGAAAACGATGAGTCAGCTTGGACTTTCGCAACAAGCGTTAAAGTGGATAGCGCAACCGCAAGGGTTATAGAATTGATAACGTTAGTCACTGTCTTCATGCTTTTGTATTTTTCTTTATATTGAACCACAGAGCGAAATCAATGTGATTAGGCTCCGTGATTAAATATTTTACATATTTGCCATCTATAGCTATAGCGGCTTAGAGCATTTCAACGGCAAGCGCTACACCCTCACCACCACCAATACATAAAGATGCGATACCTTTGCGACCACCGCGTTGCTTAAGCGCGTGAAGTAGTGTTACCAAAATGCGTGCACCAGAGGCTCCAATTGGGTGACCCAATGCACAAGCGCCGCCTTTTACGTTTACTTTGCTTTCATCTAGTCCAAGCTTCTTAACAGCCAACATGGTTACCATGGCAAATGCTTCGTTAATTTCGAAAAGATCGACTTCTTCTTTCGTCCAACCTGCCTTATCCAGCACTTTTTCCATAGCGCCAACAGGCGCAACGGTGAAGTTTTCAGGTTCAATAGAATTTGTAGCGTGAGCAACCACGCGCGCAAGCGGTGCTAGACCAAGTTCATTTGCTTTGCTTTCGCTCATTACAACCAGTGCCGCTGCACCATCAGAGATTGAGCTTGAGTTAGCAGCCGTGACCGTACCGTCTTTTTTGAAAGCCGGTCTTAGTGTTGGAATTTTTTCTGGGCGAGCGGAACCTGGGCCTTCATCGGTATCAACAACAGTATCGCCCTTACGAGAAGAAACTGTAACGGGTACTATTTCATCGACGAAAGTTCCGCTGTTTATTGCTTCATGTGCCTTGGAAAGCGAGCTTAGAGCAAACTCATCCATTTCACCGCGAGAAATATTTTCTTCATCAGCAGTATCCTGTGCGAAGCAGCCCATTGCTTTGCCGTCATAGGCATTTTCCAGACCGTCTAGCATCATATGATCAAGTACTTGACCATGGCCCATACGATATCCCGTTCTAGCTTTAGGCAACATATATGGCGCATTGCTCATGCTTTCCATCCCGCCTGCCACGACTGCTGTCGCACTGCCTGCTTTAATTAAGTCGTGCGCCATCATTACCGCTTTTAAGCCCGAGCCACATACTTTGTTGATAGTAGTCACACCCGCACTTAGCGGAAGCCCCGCCCCCAGTGACGCTTGTCGCGCTGGAGATTGACCAAGACCAGCAGGTAATACACACCCCATGATGACTTCATCAATTACAGAGACATCCATCTCTTCACAGGCTGCTTTAATCGCAACTTCTCCAAGTTTGGTCGCAGCAAGCGAAGACAAATTACCGTTGAAACCACCCATTGGTGTGCGCTTAGCCGCGACAATAACTACTGATTCGTTACTCATAACCGTGCCCTTAAAATTCATATAAATTATAGAGTTAAGTGAAGAAAGCTACGTAGATGTATACAAAAGTAAACACCCCTAACAGCTACAACGTCTTGCCTTCACCATGAAAAATTGACGTTAGCAAAATGTTACTTTACCTTAACGTAAAATGTAATTAACGTTAACGTAAACCTGTACTAAGTATGTGTCAACCAAACACTACGTTTTAATATATCGGTATATAAAACCATCTACCTTAAAACGATAGTGCTATTGCAATGACATCCAACCTACTACAGAGAATTTAATTACAATGACACCCACGTCAAAACAAGGGTGTTAATCAGCGCTGAAATACAAGGTACGTGTAATGAGCAAGTACGACGACGAAACAACATATGCAATAGGCGAACTCGCTCGAGAGTTTGACATTACTCCTCGTTCAATTCGTTTTTACGAAGAACAAGGCCTAATGTCACCGTCAAGAACGGGACAAAATCGCGTCTATCTGAACAAAGATAGAGTGCGCTTAAAGCTGATCTTGCGAGGAAAACGACTAGGATTTTCCCTTGCTGAAGTCAAAACACTGTTCGACATGTACGACACCAACCCCAATTCGGCTATTCAGTTAGAAGCCATGCTCGAAATGACTGAACAGAAAAGAGCGGTGCTTAAACAGCAGCTAGAAGACATCCAGATGTTAATGACTGAACTGGATGATGTTGAAGCACGTTGCCGTGAAGAACTCGCAGAACTCAAACGAGGAAATATCGCATGAACACCTCCTACCCTACTTTAAATTTTGGACTTGGCGAAGACATCGAGATGTTACGTGATCAGGTCTATCAATTTGCACAAAATGAGATTGCTCCTCTTGCTGAACAAGCAGACGCAGACAACCAATTCCCAAACCAATTGTGGACAAAACTTGGCGATATGGGCCTATTGGGCGTTACAGTTTCAGAGCAATATGGTGGCTCTGATATGGGCTACCTTGCGCATACTATCGCAATGGAAGAAGTTAGCCGCGCGTCAGGTGGTATCGGTTTGAGCTATGGCGCACATTCGAATCTTTGTGTTAACCAGATCTTTAAAAACGGTAATGATGCCCAGCGTGAAAAGTACCTACCTAAGTTAGTAAGCGGTGAGCATATTGGTGCACTGGCAATGAGTGAACCTAATGCAGGTTCGGACGTTGTTAGCATGAAATTGAAGGCTGAAAAACGCGGCGACAAATACATCCTTAACGGCAACAAGATGTGGATCACAAACGGTCCTGATGCACATACATTTGTTATCTACGCTAAGACCGACCCTAACGCAGGGCCAAGAGGGATCACAGCGTTTATCGTAGAGCGCGATTTCCCTGGCTTTAGCCGCGCACAGAAACTCGACAAACTAGGTATGCGCTCTTCTAATACCTGTGAATTAGTTTTCGAAGATTGCGAAGTACCAGCTGAGAACATTCTTGGCAAAGAAGGCGAAGGTGTTCGCGTACTTATGAGCGGCCTAGATTACGAGCGCCTTGTTTTATCAGGTGGCCCGCTAGGCATTATGCAATCGTGCATGGATATCGTAGTACCTTACATTCACGACCGTCAGCAGTTTGGCCAATCAATTGGTCAATTCCAGCTAGTACAAGGCAAAGTAGCTGACATGTACACGCAAATGAATGCCGCACGCGCGTATGTCTACACCGTTGCACAGTCATGCGATCGCGGTGAAACAACGCGAAAAGATGCTGCTGGCGCTATCCTTTATTCAGCGGAACTAGCAACCAAAATGGCATTAGATGCTATTCAACTACTTGGTGGTAATGGCTACATCAACGAATATCCGACAGGTCGCCTATTACGTGATGCCAAGCTTTATGAAATTGGCGCAGGAACGTCTGAAATTCGCCGAATGCTTATAGGCCGCGAGCTATTTAACGAATCGAAGTAATACGGAGTTCTGGGTGGAAATAAACTTCGTTTGAAACAGGGAAAGCTTAGGCATTCCCTGTGTCATAGAAATTAGGAAGACACCCACCCTACTCTATTTAAAGTAGATTTAGAAACGCTGAACTTTATTAATAGGCTAATGAATTGCAAAGACACCCAGCGCAGCGAAAGCGCTTAGCATGGGTGTCTCGCTAATCATCTTGCTAACTAGTGGCTAACGCGACAGCCGGTCGCATAGGCCCAACACAAGGAGGGGTTATGCCCGTTCTTCGCTCAAGTATAAATACGAAATCTGAAACATTTATCGCAAATGCCGAGCACATGCAGGCTCAGGTAAATGATCTCCTCGAAAAAATCGAACAAATTTGCCAAGGTGGCGGTGAAAAAGCGGCGGAGCGCCACGTGTCTCGAGGAAAACTTCTACCTCGCGACCGAATCAACGCACTGATTGACCCAGACACGCCTTTCCTAGAAATAGGCCAGCTGGCTGCATGGGAAGTCTACGAAGACTATGTACCTTGTGCCGGAGTCGTTGCCGGTATCGGTATCGTTGCAGGTATCGAGTGTATGATTGTAGCTAACGATGCTACTGTAAAAGGCGGGACGTACTACCCCCTTACCGTGAAAAAGCACCTTCGTGCTCAGACTATCGCAGAGCAAAATAACCTACCTTGTATTTACTTAGTAGACTCAGGTGGCGCTAACTTACCTCGCCAAGATGATGTATTCCCAGATAGAGAGCACTTTGGTCGCATCTTTTTTAATCAAGCGAATATGTCTGCTAAGAATATTCCTCAAATTGCGGTAGTAATGGGTTCCTGTACAGCTGGTGGTGCTTATGTTCCCGCCATGGCTGATGAAAGCATTATCGTTAAAGAACAAGCGACTATTTTTCTGGGCGGCCCACCGCTTGTTAAAGCTGCAACAGGTGAAGTTGTTACCGCAGAAGAGCTTGGCGGTGGTGACGTTCATACTCGAATTTCGGGCGTTGCCGACCATCTCGCCAACAACGACCACCACGCACTCTCATTAGCGCGTAATGCTGTCTCCAGACTAAACCGAAAGAAGCCAGAATGCCTAGATGTGGCCGAGGTAAAACCTCCACGCTACGACACCAAAGAAATCTACGGCATTGTGCCTGCTGATAGTCGTCATACATACGATGTAAGAGAAATCATTGCGCGTGTTGTGGATGACTCAGACTTTGATGAGTTCAAACCGCTTTACGGCACAACCTTGGTTTGTGGTTTTGCGCGCATTTTCGGTTTCCCCGTAGGCATTGTGGCTAACAACGGCATACTTTTCGGTGAAAGCGCGCTTAAAGGTGCTCATTTTGTCGAACTATGCGCCATGCGAAAAATCCCTCTCGTGTTTTTGCAAAACATCACAGGCTTTATGGTCGGTAAGCAATACGAGCATGGCGGTATCGCAAAACACGGCGCAAAAATGGTAACCGCCGTTGCATGTGCGAATGTGCCAAAGCTCACAGTGCTTATCGGCGGAAGTTTCGGTGCAGGTAACTACGGCATGTGCGGCAGAGCCTATGACCCACGCTTCCTTTTCATGTGGCCAAACGCTCGAATTTCTGTAATGGGTGGTGAACAAGCTGCTGGCGTTCTCGCTCAAGTTAAGCGCGACCAAAAAGAGCGCTCAGGCGAATCATGGTCTGCAGAAGAAGAAAAGGCATTTAAACAACCTGTTATCGATACGTACGAAAAACAAGGACATCCATACTATGCGTCTGCAAGGCTTTGGGATGATGGCGTTATTGACCCAGCGGATACTCGATTAGTGCTTGGCCTATCGCTTTCAGCGGCGCTTAACAAGCCTATCGAAGACACCCAATTTGGCATATTTAGAATGTAGGAGTGCAGGTAATGGAACAATCAGTAATTTACAGCGTAGATGAAAGAAACATTGCCACTGTTACTTTAAACAGAGCTGAAAAACATAATGCCTTTGACGACGAAATGATAAACGAGCTTACTCGCGTTTTTAAAAAAGCGGGGGAAGATAAAAGCGTTAGGGCACTAATCCTGAGAGCTGAAGGCAAAAGTTTCAGTGCAGGAGCCGATCTTAACTGGATGAAAAAAATGGCCAGTTATACCGAAGCGCAAAATGAAAGTGATGCACTTGCATTAGCAACCATGCTGCAGACGCTTTATAAAATGCCGAAGCCCACGATAGCAAGAGTACAAGGTGCAGCTTTTGGCGGTGCTGTTGGTTTAATTGCATGTTGCGATATTGCTATTGGAAGCAAGCTCAGTAAATTTTGCTTAAGTGAAGTTAAAATTGGCCTTATTCCAGCAACCATCAGCCCTTACGTGGTTGAAGCTATGGGCGCACGAGTATGCCGACGCTACTTCCAGACCGCTGAAGTATTTTCTGCGCGCAGAGCAAGACGACTTGGACTTTTGAGCGAATCAGTAACAGAAGACGAACTCGATAGCACTATCGACAATATTTTATCAAACATACTGAAAAACGGCCCCCAAGCAGTGGCGAAAGCAAAAGACTTAGTGCAATGGGTGTCTACGCAAGAGATTAACGATGCGCTTCTCACAAAGACGAGCAAACTTATCGCACAAGTTAGGACATCTGAAGAAGGTCAAGAAGGTCTGTCAGCCTTTTTAGAAAAGCGCAGTGCTTCATGGGTGGAGGTTAAGAATGATAAATAAATTACTAATTGCAAACCGTGGTGAAATTGCATGCCGCGTTATAAAGACAGCCAACGCTCAAGGTATAAAGACGATAGCCGTTTACTCTGACGCCGACAAAAATGCCCTTCATGTACAAATGGCTGATGAAGCTGTTTATCTAGGGCCATCTCCGTCGAAGGAAAGTTATTTACGAGGCGAGTTGATAATTGAAAAAGCAAAGGAGCTTGGTGTAGACGCTATCCACCCAGGCTACGGCTTTCTCTCAGAAAATGCTGAGTTTGCGAATCTATGCGCCAAAAACAATATTATCTTTGTAGGCCCACCAGCATCTGCAATTGAAGCGATGGGGTCTAAGTCTGCCGCCAAACACATTATGGAAAAAGCAGGTGTTCCTTTGGTTCCAGGCTATCACGGCGACGATCAAAGTGAAGCGGTATTGAAAGGCGCTGCCGATGATATGGGCTACCCAGTCCTATTAAAAGCCGCTGCTGGCGGTGGCGGTAAAGGCATGCGCCAAGTTTGGAGTGAAAAAGAGTTCTCTCAAGCATTAAACGCAGCCAAACGTGAATCTATGGCGAGCTTTGGTGACGACCACATGCTGGTTGAAAAGTACCTGACGCGCCCTCGTCATGTTGAAATTCAAGTTTTCTGTGACACCCATGGCAACGGCGTATACCTTTTTGAACGTGATTGTTCAGTTCAACGCCGACACCAAAAGATTATTGAAGAAGCCCCTGCCCCCAATATGTCTCAGTCAGTGAGAGAAAAAATGGGTGAAGCGGCGATACTCGCGGCGAAAGCCATTAACTACGTAGGTGCGGGAACGGTTGAGTTTTTACTTGATGAAGACGATTCATTTTACTTCATGGAAATGAATACACGCTTGCAAGTAGAGCATCCTGTGACAGAAATGATCACCCGTGAGGACTTGGTTCACTGGCAATTAACTATTGCCGAAGGAAAGCCCCTTCCCAAACAACAAAATGAACTCACCTTAACAGGACACGCATTCGAAGCGCGCATTTATGCTGAAGATCCAAACAACGAGTTTTTGCCTTCTACCGGCACGCTGTGCCTTTTACGTACGCCAAAAGAAAACGACGTAGTTCGCGTTGATACAGGTGTTGTTGAAGGTGATGAGGTAAGCGTTTTTTACGACCCTATGATTGCCAAGCTTGTGGTTTGGGGAGAGAACCGTGAAATAGCGCTCAAGCGCTTAATTAGTGCACTGGGTGACTACTACATCGACGGTGTAAGCACAAACATCGACTTCTTAAAGCGTGTCGCTACACACCCTGCGTTCGTTGCCGCTGAGCTTACAACTACGTTTGTGGAGAAACACCATGATTCGTTGTTTAGCGCGACAAGTAATGATGCAGCTAGCGATGACACCCAAGTAAACATTCCTGTGATGGCATTGCTTTCACTTTTAAATAGAAAAGTTTTTAGAAGCGATAAAACCCCATCTGTGTGGTCAACCGCCGGTGCGTGGCGCGCTAATGCAAATCATACAGAAACTCTCACCTTGCTTTGCAACCAAGAAGAAGTGCATGTTGGGGTCAAACACCAGCGTCACGGAACTGAAGATGCTTGGGAGCTATCTGTTGGAGACAATTCCTATAACGTTAAAGGCAAGCTGGTAGATAGTGCTTTGCATGCAACAATTAATGGGTACAAATCAACATTTACGTATTCAGATAATGATGGCGTGTTTACACTCTTCAACAAAGACACCCATGCTAAGTTCAGCCTAATCTCAGCATCTCTTGGTGATGATAACGATGATAATGGCGACGCTAATTTCAGTGCCCCGATGAACGGAACCATAGTGGCGCATTTGGTCGAAAAGGGTGTGTTGGTCAAAAAAGGCGAGCCTATACTAGTTATGGAAGCGATGAAAATGGAGCACAGCATCATTGCCCCGCACGATGGTGCAGTGGAAGAGTTCTTTTTCAATCCCGGTGAACTAGTTGACGGTGGCGCAACACTGTTGGCGTTCTCCACTAAAGAAGCTGCCGAGGTTTGATGTGATGTTTCCTAAAGAAGTGAGTATTGTTGAAGTAGGTCCTCGAGATGGCCTTCAGAATGAAAAGCAGGCCTTAAGCGCCGAACAAAAGATTGAACTTATTCAACTTCTTTCTAAAACGGGCCTTAACCGTATCGAAGCAGGAAGCTTTGTATCGCCCAAATGGGTGCCCCAAATGGCGAACTCGGATGCGGTTTTTAAGGCGCTTAGCCCCGAAGACAAGATTCATTATTCTGCATTGACACCCAACCTTAAGGGCTTGGAAGCAGCCATTGAAGCGGGTGCGAAAGAGGTTGCAGTATTCGGTGCTGCCTCTGAATCCTTTTCACAAAAGAACATTAACTGCTCTATAAACGAGAGCTTAAAGCGTTTCGAGGCTGTGTTTGACCTGGCAAGCGAAAACAAAATCAAAGTGAGGGGCTACGTTTCGTGCGTAATGGGGTGTCCTTATGAAGGTAAAATTTCACCTAGTGCCGTTACACAGGTGAGTAAGGAACTTATTGACATGGGGTGTTACGAAGTATCCCTTGGCGATACTATCGGCGTAGGTACACCAATGTCTACAAAACTGCTATTAGATGACGTCTTAAATGAGGTTGATGTCAGCAAAGTTGCCGCCCATTTCCATGATACTTATGGACAAGCGCTAGTGAATTTATACACTGCCCTTGGATATGGCATCTCTTCCATTGATTCAGCTGTTGCAGGACTTGGAGGCTGCCCGTATGCCAAAGGCGCAAGTGGGAATGTTGCAACTGAAGACGTCCTATATATGTTGAACGGTATGGGTATATCAACAGGTATAGACATGACGAAGTTGTTAAAAGCGTCTTCTTACATTTCAGAACTTTTAGGCCGCTCTCCCGTGTCGAAAGCAGCTAATGCGCTTCTAGCGAAATAAAAAACTGATGGGGGATGCGGTAATACGCTCCCTCTAAGAAAGACACCCACCCTAATTGTGAAGTTTCACTTGAAATCACCGTTTATGTAATGGGTGTCTTTATAAGTTTGTAGGCACAAACTCAAAAATACATTCTTTCACGCTCAGCAAGTTAGCTTTGCAATGGATGTCTCTTCAAATATTCATTGCTTTTCAGCGAAAAGTCTTACGTTGGGTGTCTCTTCTAAAACAAAACAAGTCCATCGGTCAGGTCACAACTGAATATTCACAATGCTAAGGTCACACAATGACTAATTACCTTGCATTTATCTAACATGGCGCAAAGCAGAAAATCCCTCATTAGTTTAAAAGATACACCCTACTATCATTGTATATCTCGCTGCGTGCGCCGTAGCTACTTATGCGGGTACGACCGAAACAATAGAATTAGTTACGAGCATCGAAAATCGTGGGTAGAACAACGGCTGTTATTTTTGAGCCGGGTATTCGCGATAGATATTTGTGCATACGCTGTTATGAGCAACCATGTCCATATCGTTTTATGCGTGAATAAAGAGGCAGCGCTCTCATGGTCATTACAAACTGTGTTACATCAATGGCATAAAATGCACAAAGGAACCGTACTTACTCAAAAGTTTATGAAGGGCGAGATCTTGAGCGAAAGTGAGTATGAGACAGTTAAAAGTACTGCTGATGTGTATAGAAAAAGGCTCTACGACATAAGCTGGTTCATGAGAAATTTAAACGAGTATATTGCGAGAAAGGCAAACGAAGAGGACGATTGTACTGGTAGATTTTGGGAAGGTCGCTTCCGTTCACAAGCATTGCTAACAGAAAAAGCCCTACTGTCATGTATGGCATATGTTGACTTAAACCCTATACGCGCAAAGGTCGCAACGGGCTTACAAGACTCATATCACACAAGCATTAATAAAAGATTGAACACGAGTATTTCACAAAACAAGACAATAAAAGGGTTAATGCCATTAAAGAGCCACCAACGATGTAGAAACACTCGCGGCTTAGATTTAACGTTGAATGACTATTGCGATCTTCTTAACCAGTCAATCGAACTGTTGCGCGACACCGATTCGACAGCCGCTCAAACGAGACCCATTCAACATGTAAAACCTCTTGGTGTATGCCAACATCATTGGCATCACATTATCAGTGATTTCGAAAACGTGTTTTCAGTCGCGGCAGGAGACGGTTCATCTATGCGGAAGTTCCAAGCAAATACTAAAAGAAAACGAATGGCCAAAATATCTTCGGCAGCGATATGCTTTGACTAAACCAATCTACTTCTCGTCAGGTAAGATAACAGTAGTGATAATTGCCAGTAACAGCATACCAGCCATAATATAAACCACTGAAAAGGTTAAAACAGAGGTTAATGCAGCGTAAAGTGCACCGAATGCTAATAAAATCATACCTATAGCCGTGTTTGAGAAGCCAACCAGCTCTGTTCTTTCATGGCCTTCTTTAACATCTAAACTATATGTTTTCCGTCCAGTTCTTACGCCAGCATGGGATACCGATAACAAGAAAAACAACAGTGCAGAGGTTACAATCGTCGTCGTTTGCAATGTAAGCAAACCAATGCATGAAATTATTGCGAGTAACCCTGAAATTTGAAGGGTTAACTTTGCGCTTTTGTCTGCAATCTTTCCCCAAATTATTGATGATAGAAGAGCAGCAGTTGCTTCGGCTCCTATATAAATAGGAAGCAGCTCTTTTACATCTCCATTTTTTTCTATCATGAAATAAGGCGCAACCAAGGCTGAGTGAACGAAAAGCCCTCTTACCAAAATGAATTTGTAAACCGTGGCGTCGAAGTCAATACTAAACGCTTTTTCCTCTTTATCACCCACATCTACCGTCGTTTTAACAGGCCATACACATATAAGGGTCAAAACAAATGATAAAAGACTCCCGCACAAGACTATCAGCAGCACGTTCGAAGAAAGAGAGCCGTCGTAAATTGCCAAAGGTATAGCGATAACAAGGGTGACCATGCCTGAAACGGTAGATGCAATTCCGATTAGGTTACCCCGCTCTCCTTTCTTAGCTACGTCAGCCTCCATATCTTTCACGGTAAGAGAGCAGGCAGAGCGACCCAGGCTCAAGAAGACAAGGGAAATAAGTATCAAGGTACCCGCCAAGCCCCCTGAAAATAAAATGACCGCGAGCAGCATACAGAAAACTGAAAGCGTTTGTGTGAGCATACCGACACGCCAAACTAAGTGCCGCTGAGTATGTTTTCGAAGATAAATACTAATAAGTACTTGAGGCAGAAGCGCGCCCGACTCTCTAATTGGAACCAGCCAGCCTATCATCCAAACTGGTGCGCCTATGCTAATAAGAAGTGCGGTCAAGGTTGTTTTAGCAGAGATCAGTAGGTCGGCTAGTTTATTAAGCGAAAGGCCTGTAATAAGTAATTTTTTTTGTTTCATGGAAGGTAAGCATGCACCGCAATTCGATTGAACATATACGGTGCACTTATCCAGTCAGATCAGAAAGTTATATGCCCTACCCAGCGTTTTCAGCGAGTATTTTGAGATTTTCTAGGCCCATTTCGAAATCCGGACCAATCATGCTGTCCATCATCAAAGCAAAATATTTGTTTATAGGGTTATTGTCTACCGAGCCTTCATCTCTCCAGGTTACAAGAGAACCATTTTCTGTGGGCTCAATTTCTACGACGCCCGATGAACCCATGTCAAAATCGGGAAAATATAATCGGTACATCACACGTCTGTTATGCTCTAGTTGCGTAATCTCCATTTCTCCATTTCCCTCGGTTTCACTTAACCACTCGGAACGCATCCCAATAGCCCTATCAGGCCCTGAATAATCAAGTTTCATATCGGGATCACGCTTGAACCATACGCCCCATTTCTTCCACTCTTTCAAATCAACGACATAGGGATATATTTCCGACGGCTGAGCATCAATATTAATTGTTCTTTCAACGCTGTAATCTTTAGGAATAAAAAAGCTTGTTGCGACAAATAATACGATGACAACACCTACGACCATTAAGAGTTTTTTTAACGCTCCCATCCGAGACTCCATAAAAGAATTGACCCTTCAAATATAACATTTAATTAACATTTGTCACTTAAAGATCGTTCTTGCTCATTTTACTGTTAGATAGACACCCATTCCGTCATGTTTAACGCAGTTGAAAGCAAATTTATACTCAAAATAACTATTATGAGCCTTCTCTTTCGCGTTACCGAGAAAGGACACTCGGCAATAAAACCTCATGATGCACGAAGTAACCACTTCGTTTATCGAGCAAAGTGTAGACTAACTTTCTACAGTTTAAAAATGGGTGTCTACACAGTGACTTGCTTTGATCGAGGGCTTTTCTGGATGCGTATGATGAAATTGAATTGTGTGTCTCGCTAACTTTTTTATCGTCAAATTTACTAAGTAACTAACTCATAGTAGCGATGGGTGTCATGCTAATACTTTAATTCTAGAAGCCTATTCCAGCTTAATAATAAGAGATAAGGGTGGGTGTCTTTGTAAAAGCAACAGTTGAATGCCATTGGATGAGATTAAGGGAATTAGGGTGGGTGTCTCTGTAAGGGCGAGAGCCCCCCAACCTACAATTTTTTAAAAACATTTACCATTTCATCACAAAGCATGAAAATCGCGCTGTCATTCTAAATTATCTTGTGTAATATGGATTTAGGTTATCAAGAAAGCCTGTTCAATCAGGCCTATCATGCGTAGCGCAGTCAATCGCAACACTTCGTTTTCTTTTTATATTTCTATCGATACACAGTTGTCGCTTTATTACAGGAGTTTATAGGAAATGGCAGATCAAAGTTCTCGTTACATCAGTAACCTTACTCGCGATACATATGCGCTCATCCTCGCGGGTGGTAAAGGTTCTAGACTACACGAGCTCACTAATTGGCGAGCCAAACCGGCACTTTATTTCGGCGGTAAATTTAGAATTATCGATTTCCCGCTATCAAATTGTGTTAATTCAGGTATCCGTCGAATAGGCGTGGTTACCCAATACAAGTCGCACTCTCTTATTCGTCACTTGGTTCGCGGTTGGGGTCATTTCAAAAAAGAACTTGGCGAATCTGTAGAAATCCTACCCGCTTCTCAACGTTTTTCTGACAGTTGGTACGAAGGGACGGCTGACGCGGTTTTCCAAAACATTGATATCATTCGTGATGAGCTACCAAAATATGTCATGATCCTTTCAGGCGACCACATCTACCGTATGGACTACGGTGATATGTTGGCCAAGCACAAAGAGTCTGGTGCAAAAATGACGGTTTCATGTATGTCAGTGCCCTTGGAAGAAGCCGCGGGTGCGTTTGGCGTTATGTCGGTTGATGAAAACTATCGTATTAACGGATTTGAAGAGAAGCCAGCTAACCCGACTCCACTTCCAAATGACCCAACGCGCTGCTTAGCATCTATGGGCAATTACGTGTTTGATACAGAGTTTTTATTCGAGCAATTACGTGTTGATGCTGAAAATATGGGCTCGCAGCGAGACTTCGGTAAAGACATCATTCCATCAATCATCGCCGACCACCCTGTATACGCCTATCCTTTTGAGAAAAGTGGCGGAGACAACGCCTATTGGCGCGACGTAGGTACTATCGATTCATTTTGGGAAGCCAATATGGAAATGGTTGCTCCTGTACCTCAATTGAACCTCTACGATAGAAAATGGCCTATATGGACATACCAAGAGCAACTGCCACCAGCAAAGTTTGTTTGGGAAGACCACGACAGACGTGGTGAAGCGATTAACTCCGTAGTTTCTGGGGGCTGTATAATTTCAGGCTCTACACTTCGTTCATCTATTTGCTTTTCCAACGTACGCGTACATTCCTATGGCCTTATTGAAGACGCCGTAATTCTTCCTGATGTGGAAATTAAACGCCATTGCAAGCTGAAAAAGGTGATTATCGATCGAGGTTGTGTCATTCCTGAAGGTACTACAATTGGTTACGATCACGAGCAAGACAAGGCACGTGGATTCCGCGTATCTGAAAAAGGCGTGGTACTGGTGACGCGAGAAATGTTAGGTCAGCCCGTGGGTGGACTAAGCAAGCCTAGAAAGCACGACTAACTCATTTATCCTAATGTTATGGCGAGATTGATTTTGGCGTTAAAACGCTTAAATCAATCTCCGTAATATTTAATTCGCCTCATTACTCCACTGCGTTAAAGTACGCTCAATAAAGCTCGCTACCTGCTCAGGGTGTTCTAGTGGAAACATATGGCCACCATCGAGCACGCTATGCTCAATAGCATTATGCTTCAGAAGCCGCGAGTACATTTCTGGCTTACACACGTTACTTTTGCTTCCTGTCGCCAATACGGCCGGACACTTAAGCTTTCCTTTATATTTACCCAAATTGTGCGGAACATTGCGAAACAAATCAGCTTCTACTTCTGCACGAAATGTGAGCGAAATATTGTCCCCCTTCAAGGCGGTTACAGATTTTACATAATCGCGCACGCATCGTTTATCCATATCCCTAAACAATGCTTTGCTGTGAAAGTACGCCACCATATCGGTATTGCTTGGCCAACTGGTATTGCGTGTTTGCGCAAGTTTCGCTGGCGTAAGCTTGTTAATCAACGGCGTGTGTTTCGCGAATTTAAAAAAGTAACTTAACGGGCCGACAACAAGTGGCGGATCGAATAAAATGATGCCTCTGAACAGCTCTGGCGCTTCGCAAGCCGCCATGTAGGTAATTACAGCACCAAATGAATGCCCAATACCATACACGCCTCGCGGATCCTTGTTCTCTTTTTTTATATGCTTGATAAGTTCTTGAACTTGATTGCGCCAGTTACCATTCACAGGAAGCTGAGGATCGTGTCCGAAGCGCTCAACATGAAGACGGTGAAAGTGATCAGGTAACGCTGAAAACATCGCATTATAACTACCTGCCGGAAATCCATTTGCATGGGCAAAATGAAAACTCAACTCTGACGACGTCACCAATACACTCCTTTATACTTAAACAACAAAGGGGCTTTAAATCAGCCCCTTAGCATGAAAGTTCGATAATACTATAAGCCTCTGGCTTCTGCCATTTCCCAATCTTTTACAATCTTCGTGCTCGTCCATAAGAACACGGCAATAGAAAGCGCGTAAGGAACTACTAGGTAGATGAGTGCCTGTCTCAATGCCTCCGTCTCGCCTAAAGATGGCACCAATGCTTGGCTAACAATACCCGTCAGCGTTGGGCCACCGCCCAGCGCAATGATGTTCAATACAAAGAAGAACAACGCTGTCGACATGGCTCGTACGTTTATAGGAGCTAGTGTCTGTGCCATCGCAAAACTTGGGCCTAGGTATGAACCACTGGTGAATAACAACAGCGCCATGAGCCCTACTGATAGCCACAAATCTTGCACTTGTAACGATGCATAAAATGCCGGCACACCAATAATAAGTGCGATAGCGGGCAATAACGCATAAGCTTTTTTATTGTGCTTACCCCATCTATCAGCAATATAGCCTCCTAGCCATACACCGAGCGCATAGGCGGTGCCATTGATAATGCCAAAAACGATTAGTAACTGTGTAATATCTAAACCCGCAAAGGCGCGAACGTAGTAATCAATTACCCATGTCGATATGGCATAGTTACCGAATGATCCAAAGGAAATACCCAGTGCCATTCCCCACCACGTCGGAATTTTCAGTAACATCTTGAGGGACGACTTTACACTCGGCTTATTCGCATCATCTGCGCTTGGTAAAGAGACCGTTCTGGCAGGTTCCTTGACCGTGAGCTTAAGCAAAATAGCCAGTAACACCCCTGGAATACCCACGCTGTACATTACCGTTCGCCAGTCGGCAGAACCACCCTGTAAAAAGAACGCTGATGCAAAAAACGCAAGCATGACGCCAAAAGGAATACCTAAAGAGTATATTGCGAGCGCGCCCGCGCGTTTTTCTTTAGGGAATAAGTCAGAAATAATACTGTGGGACGGTGGACTACCACCCGCTTCACCAATGCCGACACCAATACGTGCTATGGCAAGCTGCATGTAATTGGCAGCTAACCCAGATGCAGCGGTAAATCCACTCCAAAGCGTTAGAGAGATCGCAATGATATTAACGCGGCTGTACCTGTCGGCAAGCCATGCAATTGGAATCCCCATCACGGTATAAAGTAGCGCAAAGTAGATGCCTTTAAGCCACCCAAGTTGGGCATCATCTAACCCCAAATCGGCTTTGATAAAAGGAGATAGAATCCCAATGATTTGCCTGTCTATAAAGTTAAAGGCATACACCAAGGTTAATATGAATAGAACGTAATTCCGGTAACTTCTAGATGCTCCTGCTTCTGCAGCGGGAATACCTTCAACGTGAGTATGGGCCATAACAGTCCTTTTAAGTGACAATAGCCCAGTCTATGCATTAGGCAAAAAAATAAACAACTAATTGTTACTTATTTGTTAACATAACGAAAATTTCTAACTGAGGCTTTTCGTTCTATAGCGCTTAAGGTACGATGACAAACACTTAACTCATCAGACCAGACAAGCAAATATGACAGTAGATGAATTGCTCAATATTCCTCAATTATCTCAAACTTCGGAAAACACATGGAAAGTTGATGGACTAGTTATCCCTAAGACGTGGGGACAGGGACGAACTGCGTTTGGAGGAATTTCTGCCGGTATGCTTTACACCGCAGTAAAGCAGCAAGTCACTGATAACCGCGTGCTGCGCTCTTTTACCACCAACTTTGTTGGTCCCCTATCTCTTGAAGTGCCTTTTTCTATCGAAGTAACGCTACTTAGAACAGGGAAAAATGTCTCTCAGTTCACCGCTCATGCTATTCAAGACGGCAAAAGCTGTGTTTTTTCGCAAGCCTGTTTTGGGGTTGCGCGTCAGTCAGGTATTCAAGTTGAGAATACAGATACACACGACATGCCTCAGCCGAATAAAGCAAAGTTCATCCCGCAAGTACCTAAAGTTACGCCTAAATTCTTGCGCTATTTTGATTTGGCAATTGAAGATGGCGGCATTCCATTTACGCGCAGAAAAACCAGCCATTACCACGGCTTTATGCGCTTCAAACAGGCCCCCGAAGCCATCACTGATGCACATATCATTACTATGATCGACGCATGGCCACCTACACTTTTACAAATGATGAAGCTTCCGGCACCAGCCAGTACAGTAAGTTGGAACTTGGAATTTATCCATCCTCACAAGCCGGTAAGCCCGACAGACTGGTTTGCTTATAAAGCTCACACAAGACAAGCTGCAGATGGTTATGGTCATACTGAAGCGACGATTTGGGATAAGGATAATGAAGTGATTGCCATCAGTAGGCAAACCGTAGCGATTTTCGACTGATCGCTACGGCATTTCGAAAAGCACGTTAAAAACGTTACGTTAATACAGCATAAACGCGTTAGGGTTAAACAGGGAAATTACCGAAATACACTGCAGATTGGTGATATCTAGCGCGTCTTCTAAATCTTCGCGATTAAGCGACAATGCCTCATGCAATTCTGGCTTTAAGTTGTGATAACTCGGGTAGATCTCAGGGTTAACGTTATCGAGTGCCAACACATACGAGAGTTGTAGAATCTTCTCATCTGTAGAAGCAGACTCCTCCTCTTCTTTGTGGATACTGGCAATTGGCGTATAAATAGAGCTTGGAATATCCCACTTTTCAATTAATCTTGCCGATAATTCCGCATACGTGAACCCTAGCACTCCAAATTGAAGTTCAGCAGGACTTACTCTGGTGTTGAATGCCTGACAACGGGTTGCCGACTCAGGCAAAACCGAAACGGTTACCAGCTCGCCTATGTTGTGTAGCAGCCCCGAAACAAAGAGTCGCTCAGGCTCACGAATATTGCGCATATCCGCAAAGTACTTTGCCAGAAGACCGCACGAAACACTTTGCTCCCAAAACTTGTCGAGATCGATACGTTGACCGTCTACATCACTGAATGCTTGGCTTACGCCATAAGCCAGTGCCAAGTCGTAAGTGGAGCGGGTCCCCACTACCTGGATGGCTCTTGTGACGGTGTCTATTTTATTAGGAAAACGATAGAGCGCTGAGTTTGCTACTCTTAGCAATTGCGTTGCCAATGACGGATCGAAAGCAATAATATCGCCGATGTCGTCAATGCTTGAAGCTTCATCATCCATACAAGCTTTAAGTCGAGTTACCGAATCAGGTAAAACAAAGAGGTTTTCCGCTTTCGAAACTAATTCATCTAAATTCATTCGTGCACTCTCTTTCATGCCGCCTTTGTCAATATAGCGTTGAAGGCACCTCCATTCGCCTTGTGTCCATTAAGGTATAGGCACAAAAATGTAGTTGGTCAATAAGTATCAACTAGTAAAAAAGTATGATTTCTTTACTAATCATTAAGTTAACCTGAATCCTTCATAAGCCTTGATACCGCGGGGCTCATTTTCAATTTGAAAATCTTGCTTTACGCTGAACATCAACAATCCACGCAACGCCGCTGATACGCACTACACTCGTGTATTCAGCGCATCTCTGGAAGGCCTGTATTATAGCTTTTTGCCCCTTTTTACATACAAATAATTCTAATACACAGAAAAACTTAGGGTAATTACCTATAAGAATTAGATTTTCTAAGGAACACTTGCTTTTGTAATGACCAATTCAAATTTATGGTAGTATTTGCATACTATTCACTATGCCCTTGATGGCAAAATTCTTAAAGCAAAAGTTGTAATCCATCCATGTTAAATGTCGCTGTTATCGGTTATGTGTGGCCTGAGCCAAATTCTTCGGCCGCGGGCCAAAATATGTTAGCTATTATTAAGCGTTGCTTATCTGCCGATTTCCATGTGACATTTCTGACCGCTGCCACCGATAGCGACCATAAAGAAGACCTTACAGCATTAGGCGTTGATGTGCATTCTGTGGCATTGAATTGTAGTTCTTTTAATAGCCAAATAGCGCATATAAAGCCTGACGTTGTTATATTCGACCGCTACATGACAGAAGAGCAATTTTCTTGGCGAGTAAAAGAAGCGTGCCCAGATGCACTTCGAGTTTTAAACACTGAAGATTTGCACAGCCTGCGTCAGGCTAGGCACGAAGCGGTAAAACAGGACAATGATGCTCGCCTTGCTCAGTTAAATAGCGAATTGGCGCAAAGAGAAGTTGCAGCAATACTAAGAAGCGACCTTACATTAGTAATTTCAAAACGAGAAATGGCGCTTTTGACGGAACATTACGGTGTACCTAGAGCGCAGCTCCAATACCACCCTCTTGTGGTAGGAAAAACGCCCCTCGTCACGCTTCCTTTTGAGGAAAGAGCGCACTTTTTTCATATTGGAAACTTTCGCCATGCGCCTAATTGGGACGCGGTCCTGCAACTAAAGCAAAGCATATGGCCTGAGATAAGAAAAGCGCTACCTAAAGCAGAATTGCACATATACGGCGCTTACCCGCCTAAAAAGGCCACCCAACTGCACAACGAAAAACAAGGCTTTTTGGTAAAAGGTTGGGCCGAAAATGTGGAATCTATAATGTTGAGCGCAAAGGTGCTGATTGCTCCTTTACGATTTGGCGCAGGCATTAAAGGCAAACTAATTGATGCGATGCGCTGCGCTACTCCTAGTATCACCACGTGGGTAGGTGCAGAAGGTATCACCTCAACCAGTTCAATCATTGCTAATAGCAATATACAGGAAATCGATGCTCCAAAGCAGCTAGCGCAATGGCCTGGTGCGCTTTGTAGCGCGAATACAACTGACGCAGCGGTTATTCAAGACTACGTCAGACAAGCTGTGGCACTTCACAATGATAAGTCTACGTGGGATAGCGCTAGTAACTTAACGGCATCAATACTTAGCTCATTTGAAAGCGAACAGCCAGAAGTGCCGTTAATTGAAAAAATCACTGGTTTAAAACAGTCGCTTAACACGCATAGAAACGGTTTATTTATGCAAAGCTTGTTGTGGCATCAAACACTGACAGCGAGCAAGTACATGAGCCAGTGGATTGAAGCAAAAAACAAATAACGGCAGCCACTAGTTTAGCGGCTAGATGCCCTTTAATTTAGCTATTACAGATTTAATCCCGTTTCCACGGGACTGACTTAAGTAGCGTTCCAGCTGACAGCGAGACAAATATCTCTCAAAGTCGAATTCACTGCGCTGCTGGGGGGTTAACTCGTTTGCTTTTTCTAACAATACTGCAAGCACGCCGCGAATCACTTTGCTAGGCGAGTAAGCCATCAAACTGCCTTGTTCGTCAGAAGTGGCGAGCCATACCGGGCTTTCACACCCTTCTACTTCTGTTTCAGCCAAACGTTTTTCCGCTGGAAGCGGGACAAGCGATTTACCCGCAAGCATCAGTGTACGAGTAAAATCGTCCCATCCTTTCGCGTTAGCCAAAGATGAAGCCAGAGGAAGTAAAGTTTCGAGAGAACTCATGATCTCTATACCTTGCTTAATTTCCGCTAAGCTCTGAGGCTAAGTCATCTCCAGTCATAACTAGGTTTTCAACATCACTCGTGGTGGGGAACATTACTAGCTCAACGCCATTCTTATCAAGGCCTGGCAACCAAGTTTGCAAAAACTCAACGAGTGTAATATTCACGCATTGGCCTTCAATTTCGTTTATATCTACAAACTTTTGAGCTAAATCGTGATGCGGGAATACTGGTAGCTGAACGCTTTCACCACCTTCAAACATCACAAAACCTTCACTACCTTGCACCATCCAAATTTCATTTGCTTTTGCAATATAGCTCACTACAAGCTCTTGTCGGTCTTCTGCACTTAGCTTCATCGCTTGCTCGATAACCGCATCACTCAATTTGTCTGCAACTGTTTCTGGAAACACGTTATTTCACCTATCTCAAATTTTGCGGCAAGTATACCTGCCCCAGTAATAGGCGCAATGCAATAAGCGTTAAAAAAGTCCCCTCGGCTAACCCACTTACAAAGACACCCATCCATAGCTCTTCTTCATCATCAAAAACAATATAAAGAAGACACCCAGGTTTACCCCTAAAATTACGGGAATCATCTCCCGGTTGTAACTCGATCAGCCAGTACATTATTAACATTGACATTTTTCGCCCGTTACGATGACACCCATGATAAAGTTGGAGCAAATCATTCAACGCTGTGAAAGCTTAAACGCAAAGACCTTTACCTCATGCGCAATCTATTTACTGCTCTTAAGCAAGACATCCATGCCAACCACGCTATCTTGGAAAATACCTTTCCCTTCTCGATGTACCACAAAGATAGTGAGTTTAACCATGAGGCCTATCTTGCCATCCTTAACATCATGAGGGTGTTTCACCAAACAACAGCAGAAACCGTAAAACAGGCTGCACTCCAGACCCCTTCCCTTAGCCGCATCGCCTCAATGCTCAATAGCGAAGTTATTCTACTAGCGCTTAACAATGACACCCACGCGTTGTCGTCCGCAACACTGTCTGCTCAACAACGTTACAATGACACCCATGCCAAGCTCGAACCTACTACAAGAATAAAAAACAAAGATGAGCCAGTCTTAAACGCCCAGGCTATCGCACAGTTAACTCCTTGCTTTAATTCAACCACCAGCCAAGCCATCGCAGCCATCTATGTATGGTTAGGCTCATCAATGGGCGCCAACATTATTGTTAGGCGGTTAGAAGCCATGACGTTAGATATTCCTACCGAGTATTATCAAGCGATGGCAGGATGTGCCAAAGCATGGGTGTCTTTCAAACAAGAAGTAGAAACACTCTTACCCGAGCTCGGCCTAGATAATGAAAGCTTTGTTAAGAACGCGGTGCAAGACGCAAATGCTTGGTTTGAATTTTTGATTTCACTCGGCAAGCGCACGGCACCAAATGACACTCCCTACCATGAGGCAAACGTGTGATTAATGGATGACTAAATTTATGCTAATGACGAGCTTTTATACACAGCGATTTCACCATTAGCTATAAATAAACTTAATCTAGCCAATCGACTGAATGCATTAATATAGTGGCAAAACGTCGTTAAGCGGCCGTGCAGTTTCTGGTAAACTCTAGCCAAATTCGAAGCAACCACTAAAAAAGCATGAAAGTAATCTCATTTAATATAAACGGTATTCGCGCTCGTCTACATCAACTTCAGGCGGTTATCGACGCACACCAACCCGATATTATTGGCTTACAGGAAATTAAAGTTCACAACGAACAGTTTCCGGTAGAAGCCGTTGAGGCCATGGGCTATCACGTTTATTTCCACGGACAAAAGAGCCATTACGGCGTTGCTTTTTTGGCGAAGAAAGAGCCGCTTTCTGTGTCGATGGGTTTCCCAACAGATGACGAAGACGCCCAACGTCGCATGATTATTTTAAAAACCACCGATGATGCTGGCGAGCCCGTTACCGTTCTAAATGGTTACTTCCCTCAGGGCGAAAACGAAAAGCATGAAACCAAGTACCCAGCTAAGCGTAAGTTCTACAAAGACTTAATGACTTATTTAGATGATAACCACACACCAGATGACAACGTAATTGTTATGGGCGATGTCAACATCTCTCATACAGACTTGGACATTGGCATTGGTGAAGACAACCGCAAACGTTGGCTGAAAACTGGAAAATGCAGCTTCTTGCCGGAAGAGCGTGAGTGGTTGAACACAGTAATTGACTGGGGCTTTGAAGATAGTTTTCGAACACTCAACCCAGAGACAAACGACAAGTTTTCATGGTTCGATTACCGCTCAAAAGGATTCAACGATAATCGTGGCCTTCGCATAGATTTGATTTTGGCAACAAAACCGCTTCATGCAAAACTACATGACGCCGGTATTGATTATGAGCTGAGAGGCATCGAAAAGCCGTCTGATCATGCGCCTATTTGGGCTGAGTATAAAGGGTAAACAGTACTAAATACTGCTCCCCGCCATTAACTAAGGAGTAAAAGTGAGTTCACTACAACTGCTAGCATTGCTGATTTACGGTGTATTATTACTCGGTGCGGTCAGGCATGTGGACTTTACTCATTTTGCGAGTAACAAGCAGCAGCAACACCTTATTTTTGGTACTGCTGCTTCGCTTTTCGTTCTCTGGTTGTTTAAAGCAGGCATCTTCGAGGGCCTAGATGTTCATTTTCTAGGCCTTTCAGTTTTGACATTAATGCTCGGCTTTAGAAACGCTATTATTGCATCGTTTATCGCGCTATTAGGCGCAAACGCAGTCGGCTACGGAAGTTGGGAAAACCTTGGCGTTAACGGGCTACTCGGCACCGTTGTACCTATTGGCATAACCTATCTATTTTATATGCTTTCTTTTCACCGTATCCCTCGACAACTTTTCGTGTACATTTTTGTTTGTGCCTTTTTCCCTGCCGCTCTTTCTATTGCATTAAAGACGCTAACGCTCGGCGCATTTTATTACATTGAAGGTACATATACTTGGGACATCATTTTTGACAACTACGTTTTGCTTATACCACTTTTGGTCTTTCCTGAAGCTCTGTTAAACGGTATGGCGATAACGCTTTTAGTGATCTACCAGCCAACGTGGGTTTATACCTTTCACGACAAGTTTTACCTCGATAATTAATACCAGTCCGCATAGATAATTACCCACTCAGCGAGAGTTAAAATGTTCGTAATCGCGGCGTGTTACCGCAGGTATAGTGGTTCTACATCAAGGTGACACAACAAAGAGTACGGACATTTTAAACTCGCCCTTCGGGAAGGTCTGGCAAGCTTCCTAGCTTCATTCTGGGAATTTGAAAGGGAACAGCCATTCCTGCATTCCCACGCTTTGCTAGGAAACTTGCCAGCGCCTTCTGAGTGGGCACTTATCTATGCGGATTGGTATAAGTTCTCTTCAACACAGTTACTGTAACTCGTGTAACTCTTCAACTAATGTTTAATAAGCTTTTCCTAATTTCAATCTATTATTAAAGAGTATGGTTGAGTGGTAAAGGCCGAATGTATATACAAACATTTTCGTTGGAGTGTAACGACGCACCTAGTATGGCGTCCGAAATAGATAGGTTATTTAGTGAAAATACACCTTCACTCGTTATTGGCTACGGCAATGCAGACTTACCTTTTAACGAGCTTCAACATGGCCTTAGCGCGTTTACCGCGCCTTATTTCATTTCCAGCTCTTGTTTAGGAGCGCTACTTTGCGACGGCAGTACCGTTGACGCGGGGTGCCAGTTAGCGCTTTTTTGTGTGAATGACGATGGTGGAGCCTACGGCGTTGGAAGTGCAGACGCCTCCTGCTACAGCGCCTTTGAAGCTGGCGCCATCGCGTTACAAAATGCGCTAAACAATGCGGGAAGACCTTATGAAAGCCCAGCGTTAATTTGGTGTGCGTTGCCGCCAGGAGAAGAAGAAAGAATACTTGAAGGTTTCGCCAGCATTGTAGGGACTCAAGTTCCTATTTTTGGTGGTTCAATGGCAGACAACACGGTTTCAGGCGACTGGACAACCGTTACAAAAGATGCGTGCGGACCACACACTGTGGCAGTTGCAGTTATGTATCCCTCTACTCCATTAGGGGTAAGTTATAGCTCAGGATACAAGCCAACCGATACCCTATTTAAAGCAACGAAAGCGAAAGGACGCCAACTTCAACAACTTAACAATAACGGTGCAAGCACCGTTTATAACAAAGCGACCAATAACCTTATCGCTCAACAGCTATACGGCGGTCAAATTTTAGGACTAACATCGTCAGCACCGCTAGGCAGACCAGTAGAATTAGACAACGGTGCGGTAAATTACCTTCTGTGCCACCCCGATTCTGTCGATGAAAGTGGTGCACTACATGTTTTTTCAGAAGTAGAAGAAGGTGAAGAGTTGGTGTTGATGGAAGGTAGCATTTCTAGCCTTACGTCTCGTGCAGAGCGGGTGATAAACAATGCGGTTATGTTGCTGCCCGAAAACAGAAAGCCTGTTGGCGTCTTAATGATTTACTGCGCAGGATGTCGCTTGATGGTTGGAGACGAAATTAATTTCATGCTGAATTCGCTGCAAGAAAAATTTCCATCATTACCTATTTGCGGCCCGTTTACTTTTGGCGAGCAAGGGCGCTTTTTAGATGGCAAGAACAGACACGGCAACCTTATGATATCAGCGGTAGTGTTCTCTCAATGAATAAAGATTACGAAAATGTTTTAGAAGATCTAGCGCTTGTTTACCGCCTTAAACAGCAGGCTGAGGCCCATAAGAAGGAAAGCGATGCTTTGCTAGAAGGCACTCGCGTATTGCTTACCGCAGAGGACGAACAAGACCTTTATAAAAAAATGTTTAGTGTGTTCAAGGGACTGTATAATTATCAAGTTTGCTTTGTTCTTGAGAACGAAAGTTCTGGAAAAATGAGGTGCATTAACAGCACCCATCCACCGCTACTTAACACCGTATGGCAAATCGATGACACACTCTCCCGTGCGGTTAAAAGTGAACCTATAGCACTATTCAACATTAAGCAGCAGACGACGTGGCAACGCCACCTATCCTTATTCGACACGCCCGTCACCTCTGTACTTTATTGTCCATTTAAAGTACATCAGCAACACGCAGTTATCGTGTTTTGCCATCAAGCACTGGGTTATTACACCCAAGAATTTGTGGATATGGCTAACAGATACCGTACCTTTACCGAGCAAATGGCCATGGGGATGCAGGCTAAACTAATGGCGCTTGAAACGGTGAGGTTGAAAGAAGAAAAAGCCATTGTAGAAAAAAGCCTTATCGATTCGGAAAAAATGGCATCGCTAGGTTTACTTGCCGCTGGTGTTGCCCATGAAATTAATAACCCTGTTGCTTTCATTAATAGCAACATTCACTTTTTACGGAACGTGCTGCCTGCGCTATCGCAAATGCAAGACATCGTCTTACAATTGGCGGCTAGCGCAACCGACGATGAGAGGCTGAAGGTAGCTGAAGCTGCGAAACAATGGAAGGTTGAAAATAAGATTGATTCATTAAGCGACGAAATTGCAGATATTTGCAGCGAATCAGAGGAAGGCCTAAATAGAGTTACAGACATTATCACCAGTCTTCGCTCTTTTTCCCACGATGCAGATATTCCCGATGATGAAACCGTAAACGTGAACGACTGCATAGCTCACGCCTTGCGATTAGTAAACAGTGAATTGAAGCACCGCATAAAGATTCAACAGCACCTAAGCGATGTGCCTTTAATTAAGGGAAAAACAGGAAAATTAAACCAAGTATTAGTCAATTTATTCGTAAATGCTGCGCAAGCGATGGAAGATGGGGATAAATTAACTATTTCTTCGTTTGAAGAAAAAGATCACACCGTCATAACGGTAAAAGATACGGGCTGCGGTATAGAAAAGCATGCCCTTCAAAAGCTCTTTGAACCGTTTTACACCACCAAACCAACCGGCAAAGGCACTGGGTTAGGACTTTATATCTCGTTCTCCATCGTTGAAGCGATGGGGGGAACCATTAGCGTAGAAAGTGAAGTAAACGTGGGCACCACATTTACCCTATCTTTTCCAACAAAGTTTGAAGATAAAAAAACCGCACAAGCGTGCGGTTTAGATACGTTTGACAGCAACTCCTAGTCGCTTATATCAAGCAATTACTCACTACTTTTTGAACAAAATGTCCATAACGTCAGCCAGCTCGCCTTTGCCTTCACGAATTTCTTCTTCCGACAAACCCGCAATTTCATGAGGGAAAACTAGCCATTCATCACTTTCGTTAACGTAATAATCTGGCACGATGTCTGTTGTGTTGTTTTGCGGCTTGTACCACGGACATGCAATGCGAATATCTTTAGGCATGTTCAAACGCATTAGTTTATTAATTTGCTTAATAAGTGCATCTACACTGCGGCCTGAATCGAAAACATCATCAACAATCAACAACTTGTCATCAGCATTCGCATTTTCTACCAAGTAGTGTAATCCGTGCACACGGATCTCTTTCGATTGTTTGTTTATTCCGTAGTAAGACGATGTACGTACTGCGATATGGTCGGTTGACGTATTCTTAAATTCAAAGAATTCTTGAACCGCGATACCAATGGGAGCACCACCACGCCAGATACCAATAATAAAGTCAGGGCGAAAGCCGTCTTCATACACCTTTGCCGCTAGGCGAAAGGAATCCTGTAGAAGCGATTGCGAGGTGATAAAATTCTTGTTCATGACGTCTCACTGGGCAAAATTTAAAAGACCGCGAGTATAGTGAATTTTGCACTAACTTGCACGGTAAATTCAGCGATTTATTCGTTTTGGAGTGCTTGCGACGGTGCAATTTTCATCGCTTTGCGCGCTGGATAAACGCTGGCTAAAACACACAGTAGCAAAGACAGCAAAGCAATGCCTGCAATTTGTACAACGTCCATTTCAATTGGCAGCCCTCTACCGTCTGCCGCTAAGGCTAACGGCGACCCGATAAGGTCCAAAATGTTATTTAGTTGGAGCGTAATCACTACGCCTAATACTAGACCAATGCCAGCGCCTTTAATGCCGTTAAACAAACCGTTTAACACAAAAATCCACATTACTGAACTGGGTAACATACCTTGAGTTTGGAGTACTGCGATATCGCCTTGTTTTTCCGTTACCACCATTACCAGTGCCGAAACGATATTAAATGCCGCCACCGCAATAATAAGCAGTAGCATAAGTGTCATCATGTTCTTTTCCATTTTAACCGCATCAAATAGCGGCCCCTGACGCTCACGCCAAGTCTTCATATTATTTACAGAGACACCCACCCTATCGGTGAGCGCGCTAACAACTGCTTGATAGTTAAAAGCGTCATTTAAAAAGAGTCGAAGCGATTGTTCGCTACCTTTAGGATCTCGCATTAAGCGGTTAACGTCTTCAAGGTTCATATACATCACTTTGTCATCCATCTGCGAGCCCATATCGAAGACACCCACCACGGTTACAAGCCGTTGACTTGGCATTCTTCCAAAAGGTGTATACACACTTGCGCCTGCCACCATAACCCGCAATCGGTCTCCAACCCGCGCTTCAAGTTTAATGGCAAGTGAGCGCCCAATAATGGCAGCAAAACTCCCCTCAGTTAAATCGCTAAATCGCCCCTGTTCCATGTGGTTTGCTACCAAAGTGTGCTCAATCATTACTTCAGGTTGAACACCGTGAACCTGAACACCACGCAAGTCCGAGCGAGACTGCACTACTGCTTCAGCTTCCCTGTAAGCCATAGTGGCAACAACGCCTTCGATGGGTGTCTCGCTAATTTCTTTTAAATTCACTGCCTGCGTTTTTTCTGCAGTTTGCGTGGGTGTCTCTGTAATTGCGTTTTCGTTGGATGTCCTGCTAGGGTTCTCGCTTATGATGGGTGTCTTTGTAATTTCACTTATGATGGGTGTCTTTGTAATTTCAATATGGGGGACAATGCCTAATATGCGCTGTTTTAGTTGACCTTCTAGGCCGTTCATAACAGACACAACGATAATGAGCGCCATCAATCCCAGTGCAATACCCGCCACTGAAAATCGATTAATAAATGAAACAAAACTGGTTTGGCTTGCTTTGTTAGACTTGGCATAACGATAAGCAATGAATGCAGAAAGAGGATAAAACATAGCGCCTTGCTTTTCAGTAATACGGTAATCTGCCTTATGTTTAGCTATGCTTAATGAATGAGAAATTCAGATAAGTAGCCCAAAGACGAGATGACGGGTTAACCCCAAAATAGTAAAGTGAGTATACTACGTGTGAACGGTATACTACTTATAAGTTACTAACTGCACAAGAATTAGTGGCAGAGGAATGATGTGAGCGAACTTAGCCTAGAACAAAAAAAAGCCCAATTCGATGAGTATTTTTCTATCGCACATCGCATAAACGCCAATATGCGCCCGTTAGGCGTAGACGAAGTAGTGCCTGATGAAGAGAACTTAGAGGAGTCGATGCCGTATGCATTTCGCATTGCCAGCGAAATGGCCGCTATTGAAGCGCAAGCAATTCGTCCGCTTCGCAATTTAAGTGACCACGCCGAATCGCTAGCTGACTACTTAAACCATCAGTCTCGAAAAATTGACTTGATGATGTCGTTCGTTTTGCATCAGCAAGACGAGCCAGAGTTTCGCTTCAAAACAGTCAAACTGGGTGGTGGCGGTGTCATTATTGAGTCAAAAGAAGCATTGGATGTAGGCGCCAAAGCGGAACTTAAACTTTTCTTGGATGCCGAAGCTGCAGCAATATTTTGTTTTGGCGAAGTAATTACTTGCGAGCAAGCAGAAGACCGTTACCATATCGCCTTTATTTTTAACACCATTCGAGAGCAAGATCAGGAGCTTTTAGTTCGCGCTAGCTTGCATATTCAAACGCAACAGCTAAGAAAGCGGGCAAAAGAAAAAAAAGCGGGATCTGAATAGACCCTAACATCAGTATATAAGCCGTAAAACTCATCTTGCACTTAAAAAACAGGACGTCATGACAGCCACTTTATTATCGCTTCCATTACCTGCGCCTAAAAAAGAAGCCTCATCACAAGATCACAAACACTGGGGCCAACTCCAAGGCAGCAGTGCCGCGCTGTGTATCAGCCAGGCGCTTAGCCAATACAAAGGCCCTATTGTACTGATTACCGCCGATACACCGTCGGCAATGAAGCTCGAAAAAGAAATAGCCTTCTTCTTAAGCGATAATACAAAGCAGACACCTATTACTTTGTTTCCAGATTGGGAAACACTGCCCTACGATTCGTTTTCGCCCCATCAAGACATTGTTTCTCAGCGATTAGAAACCCTATTTCGCTTTACACAGCAAGGCGAAGGCATATTCATAGTGCCTGTTAACACGTTAATGCAGCGTTTAGCCCCTACCGATTATTTAGCAAAGTATTTGCTTATGCTAAATAAGGGCGACACCTTAGATAGAGATCAGTTCAGACGTAACCTCGAACAAGCCGGCTACCTGCATGTTAGTCAGGTAATGAGCCACAGCGAATTCTCGGTGCGCGGCAGCATCATCGACCTTTTTCCAATGGGAAGCGACCAGCCATTTCGAATAGACTTGTTTGATGACGAAATCGACTCCATTCGCTATTTCGATACTGAAACCCAACGCTCTGGCGAGGCTGTTAACGAAATTCGCTTGCTTCCAGCACGAGAATTTCCTACAGACAAAGAGGCAATCACGCTTTTCCGCCAGCAGTTTCTAGAAAAGTTCGACGCAAACAATGCATCTGAAAGCGTATTTTCTCAGGTAAGCAAGGGCACCATGCCGAGCGGTGTGGAATATTATCTTCCCCTCTTCTTTGAAAAAACCGCCACGCTTTTTGACTATCTTCACCCTAAAAGCCTGCTATTACTTCACGGTGATGTGCAAGACGCCAGCGAATTTTTCTGGGCCGACGTGCAAGAACGCTACGAGCAGTATCGTTATAACTTAGCACGTCCACTGCTTGCACCAGACGAGCTATTTTTACCTATAAATGAGCTATTTGGTGCCATAAAACAGTGGCCACGGGCATCCCTTTCCAGCAAGGTACTTGAAGAAAAATCAGGTACTAGCAACCTTCAGTGCGAAAAGCTTGATGATATTGCGATTAACTCGCAGAAAAAAGTACCTGCTGAGCGACTCATTAAAACGGTAAATCAAGCCACTGACAACGGGGCTAAAGTACTGTTTTGCGCTGAAACCCAAGGTCGCCGAGAAGGTTTGCTTACGGTACTTGCCAAAGCTGGTATCAAGCCAAAGATTGTTGATAGCTTTAGCGATTTTATCGCAAGTCACGACAACATTGGCATTACCGTGGGTATGGTTGATAACAGCTTCCGCTGGCAAACCCAGGAAGGCGAACTGTTATTTATTACGGAAACCGAACTATTAGGCCAGAAAGTAAGTCAGCGCCGCCTTCGCGATAAACGCACTGCCACCGACGAAAGCGCCATTATCCGCAACCTGGCCGAACTTTCTATTGGTCAGCCTGTGGTGCACCTCGATCACGGTGTTGGCCGTTATTTGGGCCTTCAAACGTTGGACGCGGGCGGCGTAGCAACCGAATATTTGTGCATCGAGTATGCCAAGCAATCTAAGCTTTACGTACCCGTGGCATCGCTTCACTTAATTTCACGCTACACTGGTGGTGATGCCGACAGCGCGCCAGTTAGCGCCCTAGGTTCTGACGCATGGACAAAAGCCAAGCAAAAAGCCGCCGAAAAAGTTCGTGACGTGGCCGCCGAGCTATTAGATGTATATGCCCGCCGTGCAGCCAAGCCAGGTTTTGCCTACAAAATAAATTGGGACGACTACCAAGCGTTCTCAGACAGCTTCCCCTTTGAAGAAACGCCTGACCAAGCCCAAGCCATTGCTGCGGTTATGCACGACATGGGCAGTCCGTCGGCTATGGATCGCCTCGTTTGCGGTGACGTAGGTTTCGGTAAAACCGAAGTTGCCATGCGCGCGGCCTTCCTTGCTGCTAATGCTGGTAAACAGGTGGCGATTTTGGTGCCCACTACCCTACTGGCTCAGCAACATTACGAGAACTTCAAAGACCGTTTCGCGGCATGGCCGTTTGAAATTGAAGTGATGAGCCGTTTTGTGAGCGGTAAAGCGCAAAAATCTGTGGTTGAGCGCATCGGCGAAGGCAAAGTAGATATCGTAGTAGGCACACATAAACTGCTGTCTAGCGATATTAAATATAAAGACTTAGGCCTTGTGATCATCGACGAAGAACATCGCTTTGGCGTGCGTCAAAAAGAGAAACTTAAGTCCTTACGTGCCGATGTAGATATCTTAACGTTAACCGCTACGCCTATTCCTCGTACGCTTAACATGGCGTTATCAGGCATGCGCGACTTATCGATTATTGCCACAGCCCCTGCCCGTCGATTATCAATTAAAACCTTTGTACAGCAGCGTAATAAAGCCGTTATTCGCGAGGCCATTATGCGTGAAATTCTGCGTGGTGGTCAGGTTTACTTCCTTCACAACGAAGTGGATAGCATTGCGCGAACGGCTGAAGAAATCGCTGAAATTGTTCCCGAAGCCCGTATTGCAGTGGGTCACGGCCAAATGCGCGAGCGTGAACTTGAAGGCGTAATGAGCGACTTCTACCACCAGCGCTACAACGTACTTGTGTGTACTACCATCATTGAAACAGGTATCGACGTACCAAGTGCGAATACCATTATTATGGATAGAGCCGACCATTTAGGTTTAGCGCAGCTGCACCAGCTTCGTGGCCGTGTGGGTCGCTCGCATCATCAAGCGTACGCCTACTTATTAACGCCGCATCCAAAGCGCATGACCAAAGATGCAGTAAAACGTTTAGAAGCTATATCTCAGCTTGAAGATTTAGGTGCAGGTTTTGCGCTTGCTACCCACGATTTAGAAATTCGTGGTGCCGGTGAGCTGTTAGGCGATGACCAATCGGGGCAAATAGCGAGTATTGGTTTCAGTTTGTATATGGATATGCTCGATAAAGCCGTTAACGCGCTTAAAGAAGGCCGAGAGCCTTCATTAGACGATGCGACCTCGGGCCATACCGAAGTTGAACTGCGTATTCCAGCCCTATTGCCTGAAGACTATATTGCCGACGTTAACACTCGCCTATCGCTATATAAGCGTCTGGCAAGCTGTACGTCGCAAGACGACATTGATGAATTCCAGGTAGAATGTATTGACCGCTTTGGTCTATTGCCAGAGCCAGCTAAAAACTTGATAGAAGTGGCTGAAATTAAACTAAAAGCCCAAGCGTTAGGCATTCTAAAAGTAGACTTGTCGGCCCAAGGCGGTACCATAGAGTTTAAAGAAACCACAAAGGTTAACCCAGGCTATATTATTAGTTTGGTGCAAACCAAACCAAACACCTTTAAGTTTGAAGGAAGCCAAAAACTGCGTTTGGTGAAAAAGACCGAAACAGCTAAAGAGCGTATCGCGTTTATTAGCGATATTATTGCCGATTTTGCAAAGGAGTCGCGGTAACATGAAGTTATCTCGCTGGTGCCCGTTAGTTGCATCAATAAGCGCCGTTTTCTTAACGACAATTTCAACTGCAGCTAACGCCAATGACAACTGGTGGTTCGATGTGGAAGTTATTGCGTTTAAGCGCAACGTAGCACTAACTGAGTTAGAAGAGCAGTTTTCTTTAGCTGACAACTTGTCATCCCCTCGCGCTCAGGCAGACATCATCAGCGATATCATTTCGCCTGATATAAGCTATCTAAAACAAGGGTTAGCCGTTTGCGGCGCAGATACATCGGTTAAGTGGCCTAGCAACGGACTATTGAGCGTGCCCGCAAAGGATGTAGATTTTTTGTCGCTGTCTAAAGATAACAGTGCGCAGTACGGTGACATGTCTCCCAACTCTTACTCTGAAGAAGCGGGCTATGGATATAATGAAACATCCGGCTTAACAGCCAATGAGCCATCTCCTACACCAGACGTAGCGAGTCAGGCACAAAGCGAAACCATTAATGGCGATGAGTATGGCGCTACTTATTCGTCAACAGACTCCGACTATAGCGAGAGCCTTGACTACTCAAATGAGGGGGTCATCACTGACGACGCTTCACCCGCTCCTGATGCTACAACCATCGCCAGCTATTGGACGTCATTCTTCGGCGTAAAAGAATCCTCACCTGTCACGGTGCCTGTATTTAAATACTGTGAAGAAGCGAAGCCGTGGCTTAGCGCTGAGGTAACCACTGCACTTAGTGTTGTTGTACAAAGCGACAAAGTACTAAACTCAGGGGTTTCGACAAGCGAGGGAAAATCTAGAAGCAGCGCGCTTCAACCTGTAATCGTATGGAAGGTGAATCAGCCGGATAATAGGCTGCCGGCTCCAGCAAGTTTACCTATTATCATTGAAGGGCACGACTGGCCGCTTGCGTCAAAAGCGCATCTGCTTACAAGTAATCAGCAAGCACTGTCTTCAATTTCTCGCCAAATACGTTCTAATCGCGAGCTAGAACGTTTGTTTCATGCAACCTGGCGTCAGCCAGTTATGTTTGGTAAGAACAAAGCTTTCAACGTGCGTCTTTACGGTGGGCAAAACTACGCGCAGCAGTTTGACTTGAACGGTGATATGCGAGCTCCAAAACACGTTGATAATGTAAACAGTGAAACTCACGATTCCGCTCCAGAGTTTGGTTACGGCTCCACCGCCGCTCTTACTGATAATGATAACTATAGAAATACATCGAGCACAGATGAAAACAGCCTAAGTGATGTAAGTACTGCTTTTGAAGCTGATAAAACTGCAGCGCAAGGCACTGATCAATTTCTTGCTGTTTCAGATATTTTTGCCGATTTGAACCGCCGTTTGTCAAACCCACAGGCTATAGAGTATGGCGCATTTAAAGCGCTTGATACGCCGATGATTGTAGAGCAAGGTGAAGATGACACTACCGATGCTTCATTAAGAACCCCCATTTGGGAAATTGACGGCACTATCAAAGTATTTCTTAAATATATCAACCGCGTACCTTACCTTCATGTAGATGGCGAGATGTTTTATCGCCAGCCGGTACCAATGAGCTACTTCAGCAGTGAAGATGACAGCACTGGTAATGCTGCTAAGCCCCGTCAAGCGTCATCAACAGCGTACAAACTGGTTTCAGTTCCGTTAGCTGAACAAAGACGTGTAATCAGTACGCAACTGCATTATTTCGACCACCCGCTGTTTGGTTTTGTAGTACAAATTCGTCGCTACAACCGACCTGACGTTAGCGAGTGATTTGAGTAAACGCTTACTGTAAGCACTTTGGTTTTAAAAACAAAAAACAACATTTGCGATTGATAGAGAGATTTAGGTTTTTATGAAGATTTACACTCGCACTGGTGATAAGGGCAGCACACAAATTTACGCTGACAAAGCCGTACGTGTAGATAAGGATGATTTAGTAGTACAAAGCTACGGTGATATGGACGAACTTAATAGCCACATCGGGCTACTAGCAGCGCATGTTACTGACAAACATAAGCCAATGCTCCAGGACATTCAGCGCAACCTGTTTCAAGCTGGCTTTGCTATTTCAGCAAGCTCAACGCTGACACAAACTGATATTGAGAACCTAGAAAGCCTTATAGACAATATTACCCGTCAAATGCCGCCTAATACGTCGTTTGTACTGCCTGGCGGAAGTAAGGCTGCTGCGCAGGCTCATGTTTGTCGCGCAGTATGCCGCCGAGCTGAACGTGCTGTCATTAGCCTATCTAAACATTATGACGTGCCAGAAGTGGTACATGCTTATTTAAATCGCTTAAGCGATTTTCTCTTCACTTTTGCGCGATTTATGAATGTAGAAGCTGGCGTAGAAGAAGTACCAGTATAAGCAAACGGCATTAAAAACAGAAAATGAAAAACGGTAGTTATAAAAACTACCGTTCGCTTAAACGCTTCACCAGCTCAACCGCACTGTCGTATTTATCATTAAGCCCTACTGGCATAATACGATCGTAAAGCGCCATAACGCGCTCTCGCTTTTGTAAATCGTTGTTAGACGGATTAGCAAAGCGCATTTCCAATCCATCAAGGATAGCCTCAGCCCCTTTCGGATTATTGCACGCAAGTACCATATCACAACCTGCTTCCAGCGCTGCCTCAGCACGCTCAACGTAACTTCCCGCAACACTTGCGCCGTGCATAGACAAGTCATCAGAGAATACTGCGCCGCCAAAGCCTAGATCCTGTTTAAGGATATCCTGCAGCCATTTAGTTGAGAAACCCGCAGGCTTATCGCACACCTGATTATAAATAACATGGGCAGGCATAACGCCATCAAGCAACGCACGCTCAATTAAGCGTTCAAAGACCACCATATCGGTACTGCGTATCTCATCAAATTCGCGTTCATCGACGGGTAACGCTACGTGAGAGTCTGGCGCTACACTGCCATGCCCAGGAAAGTGCTTTCCAATAGCTGGCATATTTACGGCTTTTAGACCTTGGATCAGATGAGCGGCAAGGCGAATAACGTCGTCTGCACTGTCTGAAAATGCTCTGTCACCAATAACTTGCGATACACCATTTATATCAAGCACCGGTGCAAAGCTAAAATCGATATCTAAGGTTTTAAGTTCATAAGCCAATACTAATCCACACGCTTTTGCGTATGCAGCACTTTCATCTTGATGCTCTGACTGCCTTAAAATATCGCCCATTGCAGGTATTGCAGTAAAGCCTTCACGAAAACGCTGAACGCGGCCTCCTTCATGATCGACGGCGATCAGTACTGGACGCTTTGCAAAGCGTCTTATATCTTGAACCAGCGCAGAGAGCTGACGCTTGTCGTGATAGTTGCGGCTAAATAAAATAACGCCACCCACTACTGGATGTGTTAACTTTTCCTTTTCTTCAGGCAGAAGTTCTTCGGCCTGACAATCCAACATTAATGGCCCCACGGCACCGCCTTAGTATGTGTCATAAAACATCACTTCAATTTTGCAAGTTCTGTGGTTAGGATAGAGAAAAATAGGGAGTTTTACACGTGATAAATTGGTTCAAGTGGTTGGTTTTAAGTGTTTTAGCACTGCTTTTTTTAACGGTACTGGGATTGTACATCTCGCTTCGTATGAGTTTGCCCGCACTTGACGGAAATAGCGCCACCTATCACGTAAACGCACCTACTGAGCTAAGCCGTGACGAACTAGGCCAAGCTGTTATTAAAGCTAACGATATTTTCGACGCAGCCTATGCACTGGGTTTTGCGCATGCTCAAGATCGCTTTTTTCAAATGGATTTACAGCGCCGCGCCGCATCGGGCAGTTTGTCACAATGGGTGGGCGACATAGCCCTAGATATCGATAAAAAAGTCCGCTTTCATCAATTTGAGAAACGAGCAAAAGCCGTATTCGATAACCTTCCCTCAAAACAACAAGAACTACTTGTACGTTACGCCCACGGCGTAAATGACGCATTGTCTGAGTATACGTTGCCACCTTTTGAATACCTAGCTGCAGGCGTTGATATAAAACAATGGCGTCCCACCGACAGTATTCTTGTGATTTACAGTATGTATCTGGATTTACAAGGTAGCCAAGTAGAACTTGATTTAGCAAGAGAGGCACTGCTTTCAACATTTGGGAATGATGTATACAGCTTCATTACTCAGCCGAGTAATTATCAGGCAGCGCTTGATGCCAGCGAGATACCACTGCTTGAAGCACCTATTCCAGAGTACCCTGCATCGCTACGCCCAATTACTCACTCACCAGAAGATAGTAATGACGAGAGTCTTAAGCAAGAGCCTGAAGACGCGACTACTCAGTACTCAAACGATAGCGACAATACTGCTATTGCCCGTGCACAATATAACGGTACTGAGCTTCCTGATATTGGTAGCAATAACTGGGCGGTGACCGGGAGTCACACCACGACAAGCGCAGGCCTTTTAGCAAACGACATGCATTTAGGCTTGCGGGTTCCCATCATCTGGTATCGCGCCCAGCTAAACTATCAAGAATCGGGCGGCGATGTGCAAGTAACCGGGGTTTCCCTTCCGGGCATTCCTGGCATAGTTGTAGGCACCAACGGCCATATCGCTTGGGGTTTTACGAATGCAAATTTAGACAATGTAGATTGGATTGAGCTAGGCGAATCGACGGCCACAAGTACGGTAACAGAGCGTATTCCTTTACCTGATGGTGAGCGCTCATTTGAGTTTGAAGTAAGCTCGTATGGGCCAGTGAAAGAACTCAATGGCAAGCGCTATGCGCTTAATTGGGTAGCGCATCATCCGTTTGCTGCTAACTTGGGAATAATAAACTTCGGCAATGCAAAAAATGTCCAAGCAGCGATAAAGATGGGCCAACGCATTGCTATTCCCACGCAAAACCTCGTGATTGTTGATGAAAGCGGCAATGCGGCTTGGCTTCCTGGCGGCGCAGTTATGGAAAGGCAGCAGGCTTCATTCACTGCTATAAAAGAACAAGAAGCAGTAAACACACCACCAAAGCGCGCATCAAAGCTTCCCATGGTTTTAAACCCCGATATGGGAAGAATATGGACTGCAAATGCTAGAGTAATTTCGGCTGATGACTTCAAAGTCTGGGGCGACGGTGGTTACGCGCTAGGTGCTCGCGGACAACAAATAAGAGATCGCCTATTTGAAAAGGACACCTTTACTGAGACTGATTTTTACGCCATTCAGTTAGATAATCACGCCCGCTTTCTTATTCCTTGGCAGCACCTTTTATATGGGCTGCTCAACATGCAAGATATCGAATTTAAGCCAGACCTTGCATATCTAAACACTTGGGACGAATGCGCATGTGAAGATTCGGTTGGCTACACGTTAGTTAAGCACTTTAGGCAGGAAGTGGTACAAACCCTTTTTGGAGGTGTACTTTCAACGTTAGACCAACAAGGTGTAAACAGCCGTACACTTTTACGTGGAATTGAACCTGCTGTTTGGCAACTTATTCATAGCCAGCCTGAATCTTGGCTACCTAACGATACTGAAAGCTTTGACGAGTTACTTGTAGACGCCTACAGGCGCGCCAAACACAAGTTATTAGACAAGTATTCACCAGTTGAAGCTAATATGGAAACATTAGCCTGGGGCAAGGTGAACGCACTGTCTGCTAAACATCCATTTGCCGATCAAATTCCTCTAGTTGGTGATATGTTAAACATGCAACAAGTAGAAGGCTTTGGCGATACCTACATGCCCGCTGTGCAAGCACCTAGTTTTGGTGCCTCTGAGCGACTATTTGTCAGCCCTGGCCATTTAGAGGATGCCATTCTAACACTACCTGGCGGACAATCTGGCCACCCACTGTCAAAATTTTTTACAACTGGCTTTAACGACTACGCAACACACGCAGCTACTCCTCTGCTGCCCAGCCAGCCGATACACAGCCGAACATTTTACAAAAAAGAGGTTGAATGACACCTGCAATCACTTTGCTCACTAAAAAGCGTATCGCTCACAGCGTTTTAAAATATGAACACGACGCAAATGCGGCGTCATACGGTCTTGAAGCTGTTGAAAAGCTAAACCTTAATGCGGATACCGTTTTTAAAACATTGGTAGTGAGTACAGATAATAACAAACTTGCCGTGGCCGTGGTCCCTGTAAACACCAAACTTAGCGAAAAGAAAATGGCTAAAGCGTTAGGTGTTAAAAAGGTAGAAATGGCGCAAGCAAACGCGGTAATGGTTGCAACAGGCTACGTACTTGGTGGGGTAAGTCCGTTGGGCCAGAAAAAGCGCTTAGCGAGCGTTATTCATAAAAGCGCTGAAAATCTGCAAACTATTCACGTAAGCGCTGGAAAACGAGGATTGGAAGTGGCACTCGCCCCTTCTGATCTAGCTACGCTCACTGGTGCTAAGTTTGCAGATATTTCGGTAAGTTAACTTAGCACAATCCAATATATCGTTAGATACGTTGGCAAAAACTTACAATGCAGCTTTTGGTTATGCGACTGCCGCCATTATGTTCTTAAGGTTTTCGATTGATTTAAGCCTTTTTTTAACCAGCACATCTTCGTTTATCTTGAGGATAATACCTTTCAATAAATCAGTCGTGTTCTCTATGTGCGATAGTGACTTAAGATGCTCTATGTCTTCGAAAATCTTGCGCCCTTTTAGCGATAGGCGCTTTTCTGATCTACCTTTTGCCAAGTCACTTTGAAGGTAATTCGCTATCTTTTTTGCTGATTTTTCATCTTCAGACAATGAGTGAATGTAGTACTTCATCATGCTTGGAACAAAGTCTGCAGTTGCACCGATTTCCATTGTCGCTAAATTCAGAATATCGATTAAATGCGCAGGTAAACGCCCCTCCACTGGCTTCCGCTTTGCTTCATATTGACGTTTAACCGCAGGTGTAGATTGGTGAGGTAACACGGTTACGCTTTCACACTTATCGCATACCCCCACTAAAACCTTTTTAACCACTCCCGTACCATCACTGAAAGGAACATCTCTAAGTTGAAATGTCGCATTTTCAAATGATTGGCACTTATTACATGCCGCTTTCTGCGACTCGCCTACTTTGAAAATTTTCATATCTTTTCCTTAATGATGGACGCTAATAAAAACACTATTCGGTTCTACGAAATACCATTTAACGTACCAATTATGACCGGCTCGCCTCGTCTTAATTATGTGTACCGTAATGCTGCTATCAAAATGATGAAGGCTGGAAGAATAATCGTTTCCTCGACTTCGGCCTATAATTTCACCAACCTCCTCTAGCGACACTTGCCCAATTGCCAATAGATTTTTAACATCAATATCGTTTCTCTGCTCATGGGAAACGTATCCTTTATTTAGACAATCAATGACCTGTCGCTTTATTTCCTTGTAACCCACCCAGCACTCCACACGCACGCCAAATGTACGCCATATTGCGTACATTTTCAAATTAAGCTTTCAACAAATTTATAGTATGAAAAGTAGAAAGGAGTATGAAGCTGGTCTGTGGTATCGGTTTCTGGTGAGTGCTTGAGTGCAGCGCGAGCAATAGGCTAAGTCATAGCCTAAGTCACAACCTAAGTCACAACCTAATTGGCCGCCTGCGCTAACCACTGCTTGCGTGCTTCTTTAAGCGCGGCTTCATCAGGCTGCTCGCTTCCTGAAATAGCGACAGCAATTTGTTGAATGATAGCGTCACGCTTTTCAATCAGCGCATCAGTACGAGCAAATAAGTCCTTGGCTTCCGGATACTGCTCTTTAAGCGTTTCTACCTCTTCCAACGCATAATAACGCGCTTCAAACGCTTCGTTGTACAGCTGGCGCTTAGCATTGAATACGACGTAGTCTTTCGCAGTTTCTGAATTAAGATAATCCATATCTTCAGATGACAGGTTGGCAGCCTGCCCTACTTCACGGGCTTGTACCATCCAAGAATCTACTATTTCGATATTCCCATCTTTCACAGCCTGCTTAACGCCTTCCTGCAAATCACTAGCGTGAAGAATTTCCATGACTGTAATTAGCGGAACTTGCGCTGAGTCTTGGTCTCGTTTGTCTGCATCTAGCGACAGATAAGCAAACCATGAGAACGTAGCAGCAACAATAATAGCAAGAACGACAAGTGCTTTCTTCACACTTTCCTCCAAAGAAATTGCATATGAAAACCAGTGCGACGGCACTGTATAAAAGAAGCAATACAAAAAGAGCGAGAGACCCCGCTCTTTTTCAGTATTGTAACGACCTAAAGATTATTGGTCGACAGGTGCAGAGTTTTCAACTCGGCTTTTCAATTTTTGACCCGGGCGGAATGTAACCACACGACGTGCTTTAATTGGAATGTCTTCACCGGTTTTTGGATTGCGGCCAGGACGTTCATTTTTATCACGCAGGTCAAAGTTGCCAAAACCTGACAGTTTTACTTGCTCACCAGATTCCAGAGCGCCTTTAATCTCTTCGAAAAAAAGCTCTACCAGATCCTTCGCATCACGCTTGTTAATGCCTAGTTTCTCGAATAGGTGTTCAGCCATCTCGGCTTTGGTCAATGCCATAGTTTACTCTCTTAACGCGGCCCCAAACTCAGATTCCAGACCTTTAACCACAGTATCTACAGCTTGCTGAATCTCAGCTTCTTCCAAGGTTTTATCCGGATCTTGTAAATGAAGTGACAAAGCAAGGCTCTTATAGCCAGGCTCAATTCCCTTGCCTTTGTACTCATCGAACAAGTTTAGAGCAACTAGTTGATTTACGCCAATATTTTCTATGTAAGAAAGAACATTCCCTACACGCACTTCATCTTTAACCGTAATAGCAATATCACGGCGATTCGATGGGAAGCGCGATACTGGTACGGCTGACGGTAACTTGCGCTCAGTAATGGCATCTACCACTAGTTCGAACACAAATACACGGCCGTTAACACCAAGCAATTTAGTGAACTGCGGGTGTATAGCACCAATATAGCCAACTTCTTCATCATTAAGCAAAATTTTTGCCGTCATGCCAGGGTGTAACGCACTGTGTTGCCCTGTAACGAACTGGAACTCACCGGTTCTGCCTGTAAGTGCCAATAACGCCTCAACGTCGGCTTTTGCATCGAAGAAATCAACCGGGCTGTCGCCCAAGTCCCAATGTTCTTCATTACGACGCCCTGCTACTACACCACCAATTACTTGCTGTTGCAATACACCATTTGGCACATCTTGTTGAGGAATAAAGCGTAATCCGGTTTCAAACATGCGAACACGTTGCTGCTGACGCTTCTGATTATAAGCAGTAGCACCTAGCAAACCCGGCCATAAACTTACACGCATTACCGACATATCAGATGAAATTGGGTGTGGTAACACCATACCTTTTACGTCTGGGAATAATGCGTTTTGAATTTTAGGGTCTACAAACGAATACGTGATTGCTTCGTTGTAGCCACGGCTTAGAAGCAATGACTTCATTGTGTTTAGCGGCAGCTTGGCTTCTTGCGAAGGCTGCATTGCCAACGTCGCTTTTGGTGCCACGTTTGGAATGTTGTTGTAGCCGTATACACGCGCAATTTCTTCAATCAAATCTTCTTCAATTGAAATATCGAAACGATAGCTTGGCGCAACCGCTTCCCAGCCAGCTTCGGTTTGCGTTACGTCTAAACCAAGGCGGTTTAGCATTTCGGTTACTTTTGCATCGTCAATGCTAATGCCTAGTACGCGAGACAAACGTTCGCGACGAAGCGTAACCGTAGCCTGCTTGGGTAGCTTGTCTTCAGCCACTGTTTCAACAACAGGGCCAGCTTCACCACCGCAAATTTCTAGTACCAGTGCAGTAGCGCGCTCCATGGCTTTACGCTGAAGCTGTGGGTCTACACCACGCTCGTAACGGTGCGACGCATCGGTATGCAAACCGTACTGACGGGCACGGCCCATAATCGCATCACGGCTAAAGAAAGCACTTTCAAGTAAAATATCTTGGGTTTCGGTGGTAACACCAGAATGTAAGCCGCCGAAAATACCTGCCATAGCTAACGCTTTGTTGTCATCAGCGATAACTAAAGTATTGCTTTGTAACTTAGCTTCGGTTTCATCAAGTAGTGTAAGCGTTTCGCCTTCATTAGCCATACGCACGTTAATGTTGCCTTCAATGCTGGCAAGATTAAACGCGTGCATTGGCTGGCCAAGCTCTAACAATACAAAGTTAGTCACATCTACAATGGGGTCGATGCTGCGAATACCGCAGCGACGTAGCTTTTCAACTAACCATAGTGGTGACGCTGCTTTAACGTTAACGCCCTTAACCACACGGCCTAAATAACGCGGGCATGCGTCATCAGCGCTTAGCGTAATTGATAATTTATCTTCAATAGTTGCGTTTACCGCAGCTACTTCAGGCTCGCACACGTCAAGGTTATTAAGTACGCCAACTTCACGGGCAATGCCGCGAATACCCAAGCAGTCTGCACGGTTTGGTGTTAGGTCTACTTCGATTGCGTTGTCATCAAGACCAAGATAATCGCGAATGTCTGTGCCAATAGGTGCATCGGCTGGAAGCTCGATAATACCATCGTGGTCGTCGCTAATACCTAGCTCAGAGAAGCTACATAGCATACCGAATGACGGCTCGCCGCGAAGCTTTGCTTTCTTAATTTTAAAGTCGCCTGGCAATACGGCACCAACAACAGCAACTGCTACTTTAATGCCCTGACGGCAGTTAGGCGCACCACAAACGATATCAAGTAGCTCATCGCCACCTACGTTTATTTTAGTCACGCGCAGTTTATCGGCGTTAGGATGCTGACCGCACTCTACTACTTCACCTACTAGCACGCCTTTAAAATCGCCTGCCACTGGCTCAACGCCGTCTACTTCTAGGCCAGCCATGCTCAACTGTTCAGACAGCTCATGTGCCGACAGCGACGGGTTAACCCACTCTCTTAACCATTTTTCACTGAATTTCATGTGTACTCTCTGCCTTAGTTGAACTGCTTAAGGAAACGAAGATCGTTTTCAAAGAACGCGCGTAAGTCGTTAACACCGTAACGAAGCATTGTTAAACGCTCTACGCCCATACCAAAGGCAAAACCTGTGTACTCTTCTGGGTCGATACCTACCGCTTTAAGTACATTTGGGTGCACCATGCCGCAGCCCAATACTTCAAGCCACTGACCGTTTTTACCCATTACGTCGACTTCAGCTGACGGCTCAGTAAACGGGAAATAAGACGGACGGAAGCGAATTTCTAGTGACTCTTCAAAGAAGTGATGTAAGAAGTCGTGCAAAATACCTTTAAGATCAGTAAAGCTGACATTCTTATCAACCATCAAACCTTCCACTTGGTGGAACATCGGCGTGTGTGTTTGGTCGTAGTCGTTACGATACACACGGCCTGGCGAGATAATACGCAATGGTGGCTTCTCTGCTTCCATAGTACGAATTTGAACACCAGAGGTTTGCGTACGAAGCATCATGTCTGGGTTGAAGTAAAACGTATCGTGGTCGGCACGCGCTGGGTGATTCGCAGGAATGTTCAGCGCGTCGAAGTTGTGAAAACCATCTTCAATTTCAGGGCCAGTTTTAACTGAAAAGCCAAGCTCGCCAAAGAAAGACTCAATGCGTGCAATCGTGCGGCTAACCGGGTGTAAGTTTCCTGGCTTTTCTGTGCGACCAGGCAAAGTTACATCTACTGCTTCTTCTGCTAGCTTCTTGTTAAGCTCTTCAGTGCGTAAAAACTCACCTTTTGCAGAAATAGCTTGCTGAATAACCTGCTTAGCTTGGTTAATCTTTTGGCCTGCGGCAGGACGTTCTTCGTTAGATAACTTTCCAAGCCCTTTAAGTAAGTCGGTAAGTTTACCTTTCTTACCCATGAATTCGACCCTAACTTGGTCTAATGTGGCTGCATCTTGTGCAGCGTCAATCTGGCTTTGTGCCTGATTGATAATAGCGTCAAGCTCCATGTTTTCCTCAATTTACATGATGACTGCATGGCCAAAGCATAGGAAGAATTTTTCTGTGCGCTAAGGCTTGCCTGAAATAAAAGCGGTAGTTTACACGAGTGACTGACATTACCGCTACCCTATATAGCTGATAATGGCGAAATTTTGATGGATAGTTAGGAAAATTGATAGGGATTAGAATGCGGTTTAGTAGTAAACAGTAAGTTTTACGCTTTTTTCATTCGGCACGCTGGATTGAAGTTCACTTTGGTCAAAACTCTGGCAAATTGAATCACAGAGAAGAAAGCGGTACAGATTATGCTTAAAAAACTTTATGAAGTAAGCATATGAGGCAAATCAATGCAGATGAACCAAAGATACAGAATGTCGTTTTTGTTCACAGGTATTCCTATCAACTTGTTGGTGGCAGCAACAAAACTTATCCTGACTTACGTAATTTAAAGTTTGATAATGAATCTGTTGAACTGTTGCAAAATATAGATAGGGCAATACACAAATTAGCTAGCTCAAAACAACGTGTTTATGTTTTATATCCAATACCAGCATTGCCTACCCACATTACAAAGCTCATCGACAGAGAGTTGTCGGTAAATGGAGAGCTTGTAAGCATTGAAGGAACCGATCGCAGCTGGTACGAAGAGCGTAACTCAGTAATAATAAATCACTTCAAAAGTGCCAATTACCCAGACAATGTAGTACTAATTAATCCGGCCAATTACTTCTGCGGAAGCGAAGCTTGCTTCTCAACCAAAGGTGGCATTCTCTATACTTCGACGATAACCATGTTTCAAACTATGGTGTATCATTAATAGCGGAAGATATTATTCAAAACAAAAATAGTGGCATTTCTGTTCAGTAGCCAGTTACATACAAAATATGACACTATTCTCAGTTAACATGGAACTCAGCCTTTAATTACTTATGGATCAATCGATGCAAAAAACAGTTTCAGTCGTTATTACGACACACAATCGCCCTGATTATTTAAAAGAGTCACTCGCGGCTGTTCTCAATCAAACTGTCATGCCTTCTGAAGTATACGTAATTGACGATGGTTCCTCTGTCAG
>Ga0209404_10000115_pt1 | contig 71346 bp, 65 predicted proteins | sample TroAtlMetagenome_2_FD_187447 | JGI IMG/M metagenome (GOLD analysis project Ga0209404, IMG submission 187447) | Marine eukaryotic phytoplankton communities from Atlantic Ocean - Tropical Atlantic ANT8 Metagenome (SPAdes) (version 2) | ecosystem: Environmental > Aquatic > Marine > Oceanic...
CTTCAATTGAAAAAATGGGATATTTGTTTGTTAACTCTTCCCACATTTTAATTAAATCATCACTGCTAGACGCATTATCATTAGATAAAAAATATTGACCATCTTTATAAAGCTCCGATGCAGCAATATCTAAAGCAAAAACTATGTCCTCTTCCAGTCTATAACCTGCTTTTTCAATAGCCTTACATAAATAAGATAATGCATCTTCACTTGTTTTTAAATCTGGCGCTACGCCACCTTCATCTCCAACATTAGTGCTAAATCCATCATTTTCTAATAAACTTTTAAGCGAATGAAAAATTTCAGAACCAGTTATAATTGCATGATTAAATGTTTCTGCGGATATTGGCATAATCATAAATTCTTGAATAAACAATGAATTATTAGAATGTGCCCCGCCATTAATCAAATTCATCATAGGAACAGGCAAAACATATGATTCTGATGAGTTTAAATACTCATATAAAGGTTTTTCCTCTGAACTAGCTTGAGCTCTTGATAATGCCAGTGAAACACCCAATATTGCATTTGCTCCTAATCGAGATTTATTGTTTGTTGAGTCTAGTTCAATCATTTTATTGTCGATTTCTTCTTGCTTAGATGCTTCCATGCCACAAAGCGCATTACTTATCTCAGTATTAATACCTTCAACGGCTTTTAATACTGTTTTTCCTGATAAGGTTTTATCTCCATCTCTAAGCTCATAAGCTTCATATGCGCCTGTAGAAGCTCCTGAAGGGACTGATGCCCTCCCAAAATTGCCATCTTCAAGAATTACATCAACTTCAATAGTTGGATTACCTCTGCTATCGAAAATCTGCCTTCCTTTAATTTTTTTAATTTTTGACATTGAAAAAATAAATACTACATCTTATTCATTATTACTATTAAATAACAATTTACTGCCACATAGGCTACTATATAAACTATTAAGATTAAGATAATAATTATGAAACATTTAGGAAAAGAAAATAAAAAATTTATAGAACCATCGGTTAAAATATTAGACAAAATAGAAAATAAAAGAAAAGAGAGCTTTCTTGTGAGGTTTTCTCAACCAGAGTTTACAAGTATTTGTCCTATTACTTCGCAACCAGATTTTGCTCATATAGTTATTGATTATGTCCCAAATAAATGGATTGTTGAGTCAAAATCCTTAAAGCTGTATTTTCAAAGTTTCAGGAACCATCAATCTTTCCATGAAGATGTAACAATGCTAATTGCAAAAGACATAACCAAATTGTTAAAACCTAAATGGTTTCGGATAGGATCTTATTGGTATCCTAGGGGCGGTATGCCCATTGATGTATTCTGGCAATCTTCGGAACCTCCAAAAAACTTGTGGATACCTGATCAAGGCATAAGAAATTATCGAGGAAGAGGGTAAAGATTAAAATTTTTCAGATTTAACAAGATCATCTATCTTTTTAATTTTTATTATCATGTCTTCAAAATCTTCAAGTTTTGTGGCTGAAGGTCCATCACATAATGCTTTATCTGGGTTTGGATGAACCTCAATAAATAATCCTGAAATTTTTAAGGCTATTGCTGCTCTAGCAAGTTCTTCTGCTTGATGGGATCTTCCTCCAGCAGAATTTCCTTGTCCTCCTGGAAGCTGCAGAGAATGAGTAACATCAAGAATTATTGGATAATTAAAGGTTTTTTGTTCGGATATTCCCAGAAAATCTACAATAAGGTTATCATAACCAAAGGATGATCCTCTTTCACAAAGAATAATATTATCATTTCCAAATGAATTACATTTTTCAATTATATTTTTCATTTGATGGGGGGATAAAAATTGTCCTTTTTTTATATTGAGAGGAAGTTGAGTTTTGCATGCAGCACTAATTAGATCTGTCTGCCTACAAAGGAAAGCTGGTATTTGAAGTATATCAACAACCTGAGATATTTCCTCAATCTGACCCTCTTCATGAATATCGGTTATTATTGGTACATCAATATTTTTTTTAATCGCTTCAAAAATTTTTTTGCCGCCTTTAAGTCCAGGGCCTCTGTAGGAGTTGACAGATGATCTATTCGCTTTATCGAAGGAAGCTTTAAAAACAAAAGGAACATTATGCTTAATTGTAATTTCTTTGAGTCTTTCAGCTACATCAAGAGCCATGACCTCATCCTCTAACACATTTAATCCCGCAATAATTGTCATGGGTGAGTTATTGGATAAGTTTATTTCTTTTATTTTAATTTCTTTCATTTGTTAACTTTACCAGAAACTTTAGATTTTTTAACAGAAGCTTTTATAAATGATGAAAATAATGGATGGGGATTAAATGGCCTTGATTTCAATTCAGGATGGAATTGCACACCTATAAACCAAGGGTGATTTTTTAATTCAACTATTTCAGGCAATAATCCGTCGGGTGACATACCAACAAATCTTAGCCCTACCCTTTCAAGGTCGTCAACAAACGACATGTTAACCTCATATCTATGCCTATGTCTTTCATTGATTTTCTTAGAACCATAAATATTCCTTACTTTTGAACCTTTTTTTAATATTGCAGGATATGAACCCAATCTCATTGTTCCGCCATATTCGCTTTCAAAATCTCTTTTTTGAATTTCTTCATCTTTTATCCACTCAGTAAGTAATCCAATTACAGGCATATCTGTTTTACCAAATTCACTCGAACTAGCAGATTTATATTGTAATAAATTTCTTGCAGCATCAACAACTGCCATTTGCATACCAAAACAAATCCCAAAAAAAGGTATCTTATTTTCTCTTGCATATTTTGATGCAAAAATTTTTCCTTCTGATCCTCTTTTACCAAATCCACCAGGAACCAGTATGCCGCTTACTCCATTAAAAAGAGTTTTATTTTTATTCTTTTCTAATTTATCCGTATCAATATTTTTAATTTTTACTTTAACATTATTTGATATACCTCCATGTGTAAGAGCCTCAAATAAAGATTTATATGCATCATTTAAATCTAAATATTTTCCAACAACACCAATTGTAACTTCTCCAATTGGTTTACGAATTCTATCAACCACTTTATTCCATTTTCTTAAGTTTGATTTTGGGAAAGTGTTTTTTCCTAACGCATTTAAAACAGCAACATCCAAACCATTAAACTTTAAATCCTTAGGAACTGCATAAATAGTATCTACATCAATGGCTTGAATTACTGAGTCTTCATCGACATTACAAAAAACTGAAATTTTTCTTATATCAGATTTTGAAATTTTCCTATCACACCTACAAACGAGTATATCAGGTTGAATACCGATTGATCTTAATTCTTTAACAGAGTGCTGAGTAGGTTTCGTTTTAACTTCTCCAGCGGCACTAATATATGGGACAAGAGTTAAATGAAGGAAACATGTCGTATTTTTTTTTAACTCATTACTTAACTGTCTAATAGCCTCAAAAAAAGGCAACCCCTCTATATCGCCAACTGTTCCACCAATTTCACATAAACAAAAATCTATATTTTCATTATTGGAAAGTATAAATTCTTTTATTTCATCAGTAACATGAGGAATGATTTGAACTGTTCTTCCTAGATAATCACCTTTTCTTTCCTTGCTAATAATTCTCTTGTAAATTTGACCAGTTGTAATGTTATCGTTAATTGATGCGGGAACATTAGTAAATCTTTCATAATGTCCTAGATCAAGGTCAGTTTCTGCACCATCATCTGTAACAAAAACTTCACCGTGTTGGAATGGATTCATTGTACCTGGATCAACATTAAGATATGGATCAAGTTTTTTAATTTTTACATTAAAACCCCTTGATTGCAGAAGAGCACCTAGTGCAGCTGATGTGAGTCCTTTTCCTAATGAAGATGCCACGCCACCAGTTATAAAAATATACTGTGTCATGGAAGTAAATTATAACAAATAGAAAAGAAATTACAAAGATAAAGATATATTAATTTAGATCAGGTAATTCATTAATGTTTTCGTCTAAATCTAGATTAATTTGAGGGAGATTATCAGGGGCAATATTATCAACAATTGATGAGTTTTGATTTGAACTTGATAATAAGGCAAGTGATAGGCTGGTGATAAAAAAAATAGTAGCAAATACGGCAGTTAGTTTTGATAATACATTTCCTGCAGCTCTTCCGGACATAAAGTCTCCTGAACCACCAATTCCAAGACCACCACCCTCAGATCTCTGCAAAAGCACTAGAACTATCAAAATGATAGCAATAATAAGATGAATAACTAAAATAAAACTCAACATAATATGTATGCTTTTAAACGATGATTAAAAATATTTCAAATCATTAAATAAATTGCTTAAGAATTGATTTCATATCTTTTATTTTCAAGCTAGCTCCACCGATCAATGCTCCGCTAACATTATTTAAAGATAATATAGAAAAAACATTTTTTGCGTTAACTGAACCCCCATAAAGAATTCTAATTTTTTTTGATCTTTTTCCGTATAAGTCTTCAAGTTTTTTAGAAATATAATCGTGAACCTCCTCAATATCAGAATATTCTGGAACCAAACCAGTTCCAATAGCCCAAATTGGTTCGTAAGCAATCTCTAATAGATTTGGATTTATGTTATTTTTTAAAGCCCCCTTTAATTGATTTCCTAAAACTCTTAATGTCTTTGATTGCTTTCTATCTGATAAGCTTTCTCCAATACATAAAATTGCCTTTATTTTATTTTTCTGAATATTTAATATTTTCTTATTTAAAAGATTATTGTTTTCATTATGGTGCAATCTTCTTTCTGAGTGACCAATAATGCAATAAGAGGCTTTTAAATCATTTAACATATTTGAAGAAATCTCACCTGTATAAGCACCATTCTCGTGCTCACTACAATCTTGCGCACCAATTTCAATATTAGATTTTTTAGTAAGTTGGCAAAATCTATCAATTAGTGTAAATGGAGGGCATATAAGAATATCAACTTTCTTAGTTAATTTTTTTGAATGAAATTTCAATAAATTTTTAATAAAAGAAATATCTTTTTTCTCACCATTTAATTTCCAATTTCCTGCTATTAGTAATTTTTTCGACATTATTTTTTATCCTACATTATATAATTATAATATAAGCTATTTCTTGCGTTTTTGTTAACAGAAGATACATTAAGCAAAAATTAGTTTTACAAATAACTGAAGGTAAAGATTTATGTTAGATTTATTAAGAAGAAATGCTTCTGGGCCATTTGGGCTTACACTAATAATATTGCTTGTTCTTGCATTTTCAGTCTGGGGTATAGGTGATATTTTCAGAAATTACGATGTAGGAACTTTAGCTCGAATAGGAGATAGAGAAGTAGACTCACAAGAATTTTTATTTCGCTACAATAGAGAAATCAATAGAATATCAAATGAATTAGAAAGATTTGTCTCTAATGAGGAAGCAAGAGATTCTGGAATAGATGTTCAGATTTTATCGAATCTTTTAGTTGAAAAGACTCTTAATTCTTCTGCAGATAGAATGAAATTAAGGCCTTCAGATAATTCCCTTACCGAGAGACTAAAGAATACTAACTCTTTTAAAAATGCATTTAACCAGTTTGATAAAAATGTATTTAATCAAGTTTTAAGGCAAAACGGAATAACGGAGGATCTTTTCTTCAGTATGGAAAGAGACTCTATTGCTCAAACTCAAATATATAGTGCGTTATTTGGAAATTTAAATATATCTAAAGAATTTAGTAATTTAATTTATAGATTTCAAAATGAAGATAGAAATGTCGAATATTTAGTTCTCAATACAAATACGGAAAATATAGACGCATATGAAATTAATAATGAAGAATTACTTAATCACTATAATAACAATAGAGATAATTATAAATCAGAATCTAAAAGAGATTTTACCTTAATATCACTCTTAAAATCAGAATTAAGTTCGCTTATTGAAGTTGAAGAAGACATTATTAGAGAGATATATGAGAACAATTTAGGCGATTATGAAACACCAGAAAAAAGAACATATTATGTTATCCCTTTTAATTCTTCTGAAGAAGTGAATTTAGCTTTGAATAATTTTGAAGAAAATACTGATATAAATAATATTATAGTTTCGAGAGGGCTTTCAGTAGAAGATGTTCTGCAATCATCACTTTCATTAGAAGAAGGTTTAAATGACGCTATTTCTAATAAAGCTTTTGAAGTAGATATAAATATATTAACCGGTCCAGTCCCAGGTCCTTTTGGCCCAACTTTAATTTATGTTACACAGATAGAGTCATCCTTTAAAAAAACTTTTTTAGAGGTAAAAGAAAGAATAGAGCAAAATTATAAATCTGAAGAAACTCAAGATAAGATATATGAAATTTATAATGTTATTGAAGATCAAAGAGCTGAAGGTTTAACTTTTGAGGAAATAGCAGCAGAAAATAATTTAAAGCTCTCTCAATATTCATCTGTTAATAATAATGGAAGTAACTTCAACAACTCAAATATAGACTTAACTTTAAGAAATTCAATTATTGAGACCATATTTGATTCAGATATAGGCCTTGAGTTGGACCCTCTTGAAGACCAAAATGGTAATGTTATTTTCATAAGGATAGATAATATTGATGAAGAAAGATTTCTTAATTTTGATAACATTCAAAATGAAGTTAGATTAGATATTATCAATCAACGCCAAAAGGAAGAATTAGAAGATAAATCATTGCAATATTTAAATGATATAAATAATAAAAATAATAATTTAGAACAGATTGCAGATAACCTTAATGTTGCAATACTAACAAGAGACAATCTAAGTCGGTATTCTTTTGATGAAGTATTTTCTAGGTCTGCAATACAAGAAATATTTAAAACCAATGTAAATAAGCCATTTAAGGCAAATGTTGGTATTGGCGATAGTATAATTATTGGCTTGGTGACAAAAATTTCAATACGGGAACAAAAAGAAGTTGATATTGTAACTCTAAATCAACAGAATGAGGATAATCTAAAAAACGAACTTTTATTTACCCTAACCGAGGAATTACAAAAAGAATTATCAAGTGAAGTTTATCCTGAAAGATTAGATTTTTTATTTGAAACTATAAATGCTCAAGGGTCATTTTAAAAAATGGAAAAAAAACTTTCCATTGATCATAAAGATTTTAAGAAAAATTATAACTCAAAAGAACCTCAATTAATCATTTTAAAATTTAGTTCAGATTTTGTGGACCCTGTTAACAGCTTTATGAAGATATCTGATGATATGGAAAATAGCTTTCTTTTTGAATCATTAAAAGATGGTGATTTAAGCGGCAGATATTCTGTTATTGGTATAAAACCAGACAAAATTTTGAAAATCACAAATAAAACATCCAAAATATATATAAATAATAATATTGAAGAAGTTATTGATAATAACCCAATAGAAGCAATTAGGAATTTTATCGACAGTAGTTTAATAAAAAAGAATGATGATATTCCTTCGATAGCATCAGGCATATTTGGCTATATTGGTTATGATTTTGTAGCAAACATTGAAGACCTTCCAAAAGAAAAAATTGATGAACTTGGTGTTCCTGATAGTATTTTATTAAGGCCTTCAATAACAGTTGTCTTTGATAAAGAATTAAAAGAAATCCTGATATGTAAAGCAGTTTGGTATGCTGATAATGTTGATGCAGATAATGCATATAATTTTGTTCTTGATGAATTAAATAAAATTAAGGATAAAATTAAGTCTGATAAAATTATTAAATTAAAAAGAGAACAAAAAGAGTTAGGAGAAATCAAGTCCAATTTTACTAAAGAACAATATTTTGAAAATGTTAGAAAAGCTCGAGAATATATCAAAGCCGGTGATATTTTTCAGGTTGTACCTAGCCAAAGATTATCTGTTGAATTTAAAGCGCATCCATTTTTACTATATGAGTCTTTAAGAAGAATTAACCCATCTCCTTATATGTATTATATAAAGTTTAAAGACTTTTATATTGTAGGGTCTAGTCCTGAAACCTTAGTTAAAGTTGAAAAAAATAAAGTTATAATTAAACCAATTGCAGGAACAAGACTTAAAGAAAAAGGAAAAGAAAATGAAATAAAGGAGTCTTTGTTGTCTGATCCTAAAGAATTAGCAGAACATTTAATGCTCCTTGATCTAGGAAGAAATGATATTGGAAAAGTTTCAAAAATTGGCTCAATAAATGTAAAAGACTCATTTCAAATTCAAGAAACATCAAATTTATATCACATCTATTCTACCGTTGAAGGTGAATTAAACCTTAAAGAGGACAGAGTAACGGCTTTATGTGCAGGTTTTCCAGCTGGAACGGTTACTGGAGCCCCTAAAATTAGGGCCATGGAAATAATTAATGAAATTGAAGACAGAAAAAGAGGAATATATTCTGGAGCAGTTGGTTATTTTTCATCCTTTGGCGATATGGATACAGCTATCGCCTTAAGAACAGCAATTATAAAAAATAATAAAATGTATGTTCAGGCTGGAGGAGGAGTTGTTTATGACTCTGATGAAGAGTATGAATTCAATGAGACATTAAATAAAGCTCAAGCATTGTTTTCGGCTGCAAGGGATGTTTTTGATGAAAAGAGCAAGAAATGATTATTCTAATTGATAATTATGATAGCTTTACATGGAATATATATCATTTCCTTGGTGATTTAGGGCAAGATGTTAAAGTTATTAGAAATGATAAATCAGATATTAATGAGCTAATAGATCTAGATCCAAAAGGATTTGTAATCTCTCCAGGGCCTGGAGAGCCAAGTAGCGCTGGAATAAGCGTTGAATTAGTTAATGAATGTATTAAATCTAATATTCCTTTACTTGGCGTTTGCCTTGGTCATCAAGCAATTGCATACGCGCTTAAGGGAAATATTATTAGAGCAAAGAACATATTTCATGGTAAAATTTGTGAAATAATTACAGATGAAAAAGGTATATTTACTAATTTACCTAAAAATTTTAACGCTACAAGGTATCATTCATTAGTTGTTGAAGAAGACTCGCTTCCTAGCGATCTTCATGTGTCTGCTAGAACTAAACAAGGAACAATAATGGGAATCCGACACAAGAATAATATTATTGAAGGTATTCAATTTCACCCTGAAAGCATTGCTACCGACTTTGGTCACAAAATACTTGAAAATTTCTTGAGGCTTATTAAATGAGTGAATTCAGAGACATCTTAATTAAAATTGAAAAATTTAAATCTTTAAGCAAAGAGGATGCAAAATTTGCCTTTAATTTCATTTTAGATGGAAAGGCCAATGAACTTGAAATAGAAGAATTTTTAATAGGTTTAAATGATAAAGAAATAACTGTAGATGACATTTTAGCTGGCGTTGAAGTTTTGAGAGAAAAATCAACAAAAGTAAATGTTCCAATCAATGCAATTGATACATGCGGAACTGGTGGTGATAAATCTGGTACATATAATATCTCTACTGCCGCAACATTTGTAGCCGCTGGAGCCGGAAGCATAATTGCAAAACATGGAAATAGAGCGCTATCGTCAAAATCTGGATCTTCTCAAGTCTTAGAAGAATTAGGAATTAATATAAATATCAACTCAGAAAAAATATCAAATTGTATAAATAAATCAAATATTGGCTTCATGTTTGCCCCTAATCATCATTCTGCAATGAAATATGTAGGGCCGGTCAGGCAAAAATTAAATGTAAGAACAATATTTAATCTTTTAGGTCCCCTAATTAATCCGGGAAATGTAAAAAAACAATTAATTGGTGTATTTGATAAGAAATGGTTAACCCCCCTAGCAAAAACTTTACAAGAATTAGGTTCTACAGATGTTATGTTGGTTTGTGGTTCGGATGGTCTAGATGAAATTACTACTACTTCAGAGACTTATATCGCTGAATTAAAGAATAAAGAAATTACTAATTACACAATTAAGCCTGAAGATTTTGGAATTAATAGAGCTAATCCCGATGAATTAATTGGCGATACCCCCAAAGTAAATGCACAAAAAATTTTAAAACTTCTAGATGGTGAAAAAGATGCTTTTAGAGATATAGTTGTCCTAAACTCGGCAGCAGCAATTTATATTTCTGGTATTGCAGATAGCATTGAACATGGATTAGAGTTTGCAAATTGTTCAATTGATAATGGTAACGCCAAAGCATCACTTGAAAAACTTGTTAAGGCCTCAAATGAAAACTAATATTCTTGATAAGATCCTAGATTATAAAATTAATGAAGTTAGAGAGAGAAAAATTAATTTTTCTCAAGATGACATAATTAATTTAATTAAAGATAATAAAAAAACACTTGGCTTTCGAGATAAGCTTATCGAAAAAAACGATAAAGGTTTTCCCGGTATTATTGCGGAAGTAAAAAAGGCAAGTCCTTCAAAAGGAATTATTAAACAGAATTTCAACCATATTGATATTGCTAAAGATTATGAAACTGGAAATGCAGCATGTATATCAGTATTAACGGACTTTCCATCTTTTCAAGGGAAACTCGAATTTTTAAAAGATATAAGAGATAATGTTAATCTACCTTTACTTAGAAAAGATTTTATGATCGATCCATATCAAGTTTATGAAGCAAGACTTTATGGCGCTGATTGCATATTAATAATCATGAAAATGGTTGGGCAGGATATAGCCAATGAAATTTACAAAACAGCAAAAAAAATGAATATGGATGTAATTTTTGAGATAAATAATGAAAGTGAATTAAATAGAGCTCTTGATTTAGAGCCCAAAATTATAGGAATTAATAATAGAGATCTAAGAACTTTTAAAACCGACATTAATAATAGCGTTAATCTTTCCAAAAAAATCAATAAAGAAATTACAATAATAAGTGAGTCTGGAATATCTAAAAGAGAAGACATTGAATTACTTTTTGAAAATGATATAAAAAATTTTCTCATTGGAGAAAGCATTATGAAATCATCTAATATTATTAATGAATTAGAATTATTAACTGGAAAATTTTCATGAAAAAATTAAGCCATATAAATGATAAGGGCGAAGCAAATATGGTTGATATCACTGCTAAAAAAGAATCTAAAAGAGAAGCAACTGCAACAGGATCTATAATCCTAAGTAAAATGGCTCTAAATGAAATTAAAAAAGAAAATATCTCTAAAGGAAATGTTTTAAATACTGCAAGAGTAGCTGGTATTATGGCTGCTAAGCAAACATCAGATTTAATTCCTCTTTGCCATCCTATTCCTATTGAATCTATAAAAATTGATTTTGATATTGAAGAAGATAACATCAATGTCACAGCAATAGTTTCTACAACAAATAAAACCGGAGTAGAAATGGAAGCACTAATGGCGGTAAATATGGCTTGTCTAACCATTTATGACATGATCAAAAGTATAGATAAACATGCTAAAATTAATTCTGTTAAGCTTATAAGTAAAAGCGGAGGTAAATCAGGGGATTGGAAAAGAAACTAAAACTATTAGGCGTTGAAAAAGCTGAAAAAATAATTCTCAGGAAAGTTAAACCATTAAAAGGTAAAGAAAAAATAGATATTAAAGACTCTTTTGGAAGAGTTTTAATATCTAGTTTAAACTCAAAAAGAAATCAACCTGGATTAGATTTATCAGCTATGGATGGTTATGCGGTCAGAAAGAGAGACTTATCAAGTTTACCAAAAAAATTGGAATTAGCGGGAGAAATAAAAGCTGGTAATAGGATTAGTAAAACCATTAAAAAAAACCAAGCTTTCAGAATATTTACCGGAGCTCCAATACCTAATGGCGCCAATAAAGTTATAATTCAAGAAAATTGTTTAGAAGATGGAAAAGAGGTTTTAATTAAAAGAGAAAATAAAGAAACTTATATTAGGAAGAAATCTCATGATATTAGTAAAAGATTCACTCTAAAAGCACCTAAGCTCATCAGTACAAGAGATATTGCCTTATTAGGAGCTATGAATCATAAAAAAATAAATGTTTATAAAAAACCTAAAGTAGGAATATTAGCAACTGGTGATGAAATTATAGAGGTAGGAGATAAGACAAATAACTTCAATCAACCTGCATCATCTAAGCCTTCCATTATCTCTCTTATAAAAAACTGGGGAGGAGATCCAATTGATATGGGAATAACCAGAGATAACTCTGAAGACTTAATTAAAAATATAAAAAAAGGAAAAAAATTTGATCTATTTGTTACGATTGGAGGTGCCTCTGTTGGAAAGTATGACTTAATTCACAAGAACTTATTAAAGCAAGGCTTTACATTGGATTTTTGGAAATTAGCTATGCAACCTGGTAAACCTTTAATGTTTGGGACAAATAAGAATACAACAATAATTGGCCTACCAGGAAACCCTGTTTCAGCATTAGTTTGCAGTGAAATCTTTTTGAAGAAAGCAGTTTATTCCCTTCAAGGAATAAAATATAAAGACACAATTTTGAAAGCAATTCTTGGTAATGACTTAAATAAGAATGGCTCAAGAAGACAATACTTAAGAGGAAAATTATATTTCGATCAAAAGAAAAATGAAATGATAGTAAAATCTTTAAATAATCAAGATAGTGCTTCACTTCTTCCTTACTCAGAAGCAAATTCTTTAATAATATTAGAGCCAAATGAAAAAAAACTAAGAAAAGGCTCTAAAGTTAAGGTTTTTTTACTAAATAATTAAATTATTGACCTTTAAAAAGAACAAAAGTAAAACAATGTTCTACTTAAGTTCTATTTTTACTTTGAGGTTATGTAATGCTAACAAAAAAACAAAATGAATTATTGATATATATTCATCAAAATTTAAGAGAAACTGGTGTTGCTCCTTCTTATGAAGAAATGAAGGATGCCCTAGATTTAAGATCTAAATCTGGAATACATAGATTAATAAATGCTCTTGAAGAAAGAGGGTTTATAAGAAGATTAGCTCATAGAGCTAGAGCTATTGAAATTATCAAATTACCTACCTCAAGCACTATAAACCCAAAAGGTAATTTTCAGCCTGAAGTAATTGAAGGTAATAAAGAAAAAGATCTTTTTAGTCTAAATGAAGAGTCAATAGAAGTTAGAATGATGGGTAAAATAGCAGCAGGAACTCCAATTGCAGCAATTGAGTATGAAAAAAATAAAATATCTGTTCCGGGAAGTATGATTGGTACTGGAGATCATTATGCGCTGGAAATTGAAGGTGATTCAATGATTGGAGCAGGTATTCTTGATAAGGATAAAGCTATTATAAAAAAGGTTGATGATGCATTATCAGGTCAAATAGTTGTTGCGCTTGTTGATGGAGAGGAAGCCACATTAAAAAGACTTAGAAAAAAAGGAAACACTATTGCTCTTGAGCCTGCTAATTCTGCATATGAAACAAAAATTTATGGTCCTGAAAGAATTAAAATTCAAGGTATTCTGGTTGGTATATTGAGATCTTATTAGTTGATAAGAATTGTAGTGATTTTCTTTGAAAATTGATATATCAATTCACAAATGAATAAATTTGTTCTTAAAAAATGATTATTACAAGATTTGCGCCATCCCCCACTGGTTTCTTGCATATTGGCGGAGTAAGAACTGCGTTATTTAATTGGCTTTATGCAAGAAATAATTCAGGAAAGTTTTTATTAAGAATAGAGGACACCGATAGAGAAAGATCTAGCAATGAGGCAATTGAAAAAATTATCGATGGTTTAAAATGGCTAGGCTTAGATAATGACGGGGAAATAGTTTACCAACATAAAAATGAGAAAAGACATATTGAAGTTGCGCATATGTTATTAGAATCTGGTTTTGCCTATAGAGATTGGGAGATGGAAGATGATTTTGGTAATCTAGAAAAAGCTCATGCCATTAGATTTCAAATACCTGATGATGGAGAAACCATTGTAAATGACAAAGTTCAAGGAGATGTTGTAATTCAAAATAAAGAAATTGAAGATTTTGTTTTATTAAGATCGAACGGAACACCAACATACATGCTTTCAGTAGTAGTTGATGATTATGATATGAATATAAGTGACATCATACGGGGTGATGATCATCTCACCAATGCAGCAAAACAAAAATTGATATATGATTCTCTTAAATGGGATTGTCCAACTTTTAGTCATATACCTTTAATTCATGGGCAAGATGGATCAAAACTATCTAAAAGACATGGTTCATTAGGTATCGAATATTATAAAGAAGAGGGCTATCTTCCTGAAGCAATAATTAATTACCTTCTTAGGTTAGGCTGGAGTCATGGAGATCAAGAAATTTTCAATGTAGAGGAAATGATAAATTATTTTTCGATTGAAAAAATAAGAAAATCACCATCTAAATTCGATATTGAAAAACTAAATGATATTAATTCAATTTATTTAAAAAACTCCTCCCTTGAATCTCTGATAACTAAAATTGACGACTCATATATCAATCTTAATAAAGATAAAACTAAATCCATTAGCATTGTTATGCCTGAAGTTTTAAAGCGTTGTAAAAATATAAAAGATATTAAGAAAAATATTAGTTTTATAGTAAATGAAAGACCTATCAAAATTGATGGAGATGTAACAAATTTAATAAATGATGAATCAATAAGCTATTTAGAAAAACTATCAAAAGTATTGAAAAAACTTGATAAATGGGATGCTAATGAGATAGAACAGACTATTAATAAATTTTTGAAAGATGAAGAACTTAACTTTAAGGATATTGGATTACCTTTGAGGGCAGTTTTGGTAGGTTTTTTGTCTCCAATCGGAATAAACACAATTATCGAATCTCTTGGGAAGGATGAAGTGTTGGATAGAATAGAGGATATAATTAAATAATATAAATGACTGATAAAATTAAAGAAAAAGCTAATTTGAAATTGAATGGTGACCTTTATGACTTTGATGTTCACGAAGGTACAATTGGCCCTGATGTTCTAGATATATCAAAATTATATGCTCAATCAGGAAAATTTACTTATGATCCAGGTTTTACATCCACAGCAAATTGTAAGTCAACAATAACCTATATTGATGGTGAAGAAGGAACGCTTCTTTACAGAGGTTATCCTATTGATCAACTTGCAGAACAAGGTAATTATCTTGAGACATGCTATCTTCTGTTGAATGGCGAACTCCCAAATCAAGATGAATATACTAAATTTGAAGAAACAATTAATGAATACGCATTAGTTAACGAACAATTAAATAGATTTTTTACTGGTTTTAGACCAGATGCACATCCAATGGCAATAATGTGCGGGGTTGTTGGCGCCCTCTCAGCTTTTTATCATGACTCTCTTGATATAAATGATCCTGAACAAAGAAGAATAGCTTGCCATAGATTGATCGCTAAAATGCCAACGCTAGCTGCAATGGCATATAAACATTCTTTAGGACAACCTTTTATGTACCCAAAGAATGATCTTGATTATGCAGCAAATTTTCTAAATATGTGTTTTGGTTTACCTACTGAAGATAAAAATGTAGATACTACATTAGCAAAAGCTATGGATAAAATTTTAATTCTACATGCTGATCATGAGCAAAATGCTTCTACCTCAACCGTAAGATTAGCTGGATCTTCTGGCGCAAACCCTTTTGCTTGTATTGCCTCAGGAATTGCCTGTTTATGGGGGCCTGCACATGGAGGTGCAAATGAAGCATGCATAAGAATGCTAGAGGAAATTAATAGCGTTGATAATATTCCCGAATATGTGAAAAAGGCTAAAGATAAAAATGACCCCTTCAGATTAATGGGGTTTGGTCATAGAGTTTATAAGAATTTTGACCCAAGAGCTAAAGTAATGCAAAAAATCTGTCATGAAGTTTTAGATCATTTAGGAATAAAAGATGATCCATTGTTAGCTATAGCAGTTGAACTCGAAAAGATTGCGCTAGAAGATGATTATTTCGTAGAAAAGAAACTTTATCCAAATATAGATTTCTACTCAGGCATTGTTATGAAGTCTTTAGGTTTTCCAATGGATATGTTTACAGTTTTATTTGCGGTTGGAAGAACCGTTGGATGGGTTTCTCAATGGAATGAAATGATAGAGGATACAAGCCAAAGAATTGGAAGACCTCGTCAATTATATGTTGGAAGTGAGCATAGGCAATATATTGGCATGCATAAAAGATAATTAACTTTCTAATATCTTCTTTATAATTCTAGTTGCATTTTCACTTGGGTCATCAATATCTTTATTCATAATTGTATTAAATTCTTTTAAATCTTCAATCTGTTTTTTCTGAATTTTTTCATTTAATAACAATTTATTTAATTCATTAATCAAATTTTCTTTTGTATATCTATCTTGCAATAGTTCTTTTGAAGACTCTCTTTCTAAAATAAGATTAACTAGTGAAACAAATTTTACCTTGACCATTTTTGAGACAAAAAACCATGTAATTTTATCCATCTTGTAAATAACAATAGTTGGGGTATCAGTTAAACCTAATTCTAAAGAAACTGTTCCAGAAGCAGCGCATGCAAAATCTGAATTTTTAAATAGTGAATATTTTTCATTATCATTTGTAATTATTTCAACATCAGGAAAATAAACCCTCATTTGATTTAATTGTTTTTTCCCTGCTGCAATTAGAATATTTAATTTAAAATCTTTTTCTTTCAAGTATTTTATTGCTTGATACATTATCGGAGAATGTCTATCAATCTCACTCTTACGACTTCCTGGTAAAAAAATAATAGTTTTACTATCATGTAAATCATATTTTTTCTTAAAATTTGTGTCATCTATTTTTTTGACCGTTTCAATGAACGGATGTCCAATATAGGTAGTTTTCAAACCATATTTTTTAAAAAAATTAACTTCGAAAGGAATGACTGATAATAGATGATCAAAGTATTTTGACATCTTCTTTGCCCTGCCTTGCCGCCAAGCCCATACAGTTGGAGCAACATAACAAACTATAGGAACATCGGGTAAATGTCTTTTTACCTTTTTAGCAACCCTATGATTAAAGTCGGGACTATCAATAAGAATTATGATGTTAGGTTTTTTTTGGATGATATCATTTACAACATCATTAATTTTATTAACTAAGAAAAATAATTTTTTTAAAACAGGAAAAATACCAAAAATAGAAATATCACTCATTTCAAACAATGAAATAAAGTTGTTTGATTGCATCCTTTCTCCTCCAACACCGTTAAATATCGGAGAATTAAGTTTTTTTTGTAATGTTTTAATTAGCTTGTCACCCAATATATCCCCGGATGGCTCACCAGCAACTATATAAATTTTTTGGTTATTAAGTTTTTCCATTACTTATTCCAAAGATAAAAATATTATTCTCATTGGCAAATTCAATAACTTTTTCTTTTTCTGATATAAAGGAAGACTTTTCCTCAAGCGCTATTCCGGAAAGTCCTATTTCCTTTATAAGCTCAATAGTTTTCATTCCTATTGCTGGTAAATCAACTCTTCTATCTTGAATAGGTTTAGCTAATTTCACAAGAACACCCTCATTTTTAAAGCTTATTTTTCTTAAAATTATATCTTTTAACATCATATCAGTCCCTAAAATACCTTCAGAAGCTATAATTTTTTCATTTGCCACAACGCAAGCTTGGCCAATATCCTTAGAACCAATATTTTTACATCTCTCAATCGCTATATTAATATCGTTTCTTGTTTTATCCTCTATCTTTTGACCGGCAATCAGGCCTTCAGTCATAAGTAAATGCGGTATATATTTTTCAGCCCCAATAATTTTAAAATTATTATCAATTTCAAGAAAATTAAGAAGAGTTTTTAAAATAGAAGCATCCCCTTTAACAGGCAGCATAAGAAGTTTGATAAAAAGTTTTAAAGCGCCAAAATCAGGATTTAAAAACCAGACATTAGGTTTTTTAACACCGCCAATTATTATTAATTCTTCACAATGATTTTCTTTTAAGGCTTTAATTGCTTTGCCTATTTGGCCTATTCTTATCCACAAATGAGGATATTTTTCAATATCTTTAGAAGCAGAACCTTTCAAAGCAACAATAAATACTTCTTTTTCTTGTTGATAAATAGATTTTGCTACTTCAAGAGGAAAATTGCCATCTCCTGCTATCAATCCAACTTTCATAGACATATTCTATATCTCAGCTGGCGAAACATAAGCTCTGCTAGTTGCAACAGTGACAAAATCAGTAATTATTTTAGCTGGGTTAGATGAAAATTTTTCATCTTTCAGTTTATTTATTTTATTTTTAAACTCAAGATCATTAGTGTTAAATAAAATTGAGTATACTTTTTTAACTTCATCTATTTCACTTTTTGAAAAATTTCTTCTACGCATTCCTACAAGATTTATACCTTCAAGATTTGCTCTATTACCTACAGCCATACCAAATGGCAATAGATCTCGGGTTACTGCGGCTAATCCTCCAACAAATGAGTGGCAACCTATTCGACTCCATTGATGAACTGCTGCTAAACCACCCAAAATTGCCCAATCACCAACCTCAACATGTCCAGCTAATGTAGCATTATTAGCGAAAACACAATTATTTCCAACTTTACAGTCGTGAGCAATATGGGCTCCCACCATGAATAAATTGTTTTCACCGATCTCGGTAAGCATTCCTCCTTCTTTTGTTCCAGAATGCATTGTTACATGTTCACGAATTTTATTATTAGCACCTATTATAAGTTTACCTTCCTCACTGTCATATTTTAAATCTTGGGGTTCAGAACCTATAACAGAAAAAGGCCATATTTTTGTTTTTTCACCAATAGTAGTGGATCCTGAAATACTTATGTGAGATATAAGAGTAACATTATCCTTAATGGTCACATCACCATCTATATTACAATAAGGTCCTATCGAGACATTATCTCCAATTTTAACTTTAGAACTGATAATTGCTGTATCATGAATATTTGTCATTTTTTACCATCATCCAATCTTACAACCATAGCTGCAAAGCTTGATTCACATGCTAGTTGATCTTCAACAAAAGATTTTCCGTAAAATTGCCAAACATCTCCTCTGCTTTTTTCTTTTTTCACTTCAATTCTAATTTGATCGCCTGGAGTTATAGGTTTTCTAAATCTTGCTTTATCAATTTTCATAAGAAAAACTGATAAATTTTCTGAATCTTTATCTTCATTTTCTAAAACAACAAGACAACTGGCAGCTTGCGCCATAGCTTCAACAATTAGCACCCCAGGCATAATTGGTCTATCAGGAAAATGACCTTGAAAAAAAGGCTCATTAATTGAAACACTCTTTATTGCAACTAAGTTATCTGAATCGTAACTCAGAATTCTGTCTACAAGTAAAAATGGGTATCTATGAGGAATTAACTTCATTACCTCTTGCGCTTTTTTTATTGGATCATCAGCATTAATTTTATTAACCTATTTTTTAATAATTTTTTTTAAAGCAATTAACTCTTTTTTCCAAACATCCATTCTTTTAACTGGCCATCCAGCCCATTTCTGCCCAGGAGGCAAATCTTTAGTGACGCCGGTTTTAGCAGCAATTTGTGAGCCCTTTCCAATAGTTAAATGGCCTACAGCTCCTGATTTAGCACCCATAACTACAAAATCCTCTAAAACCGTTGAACCAGCTAAACCAACCATCCCAGTAAGTATACAGTTTTTTCCAATTATACAATTATGTGCTATATGAACTAAATTATCTAATTTTGTTCCTTCTCCAATAATAGTGCTCTCTGCAGTACCTCTATCAATGGTGCAGTTAGCACCTATCTCAACATCATTATGAATTTCAACTAAACCTAATTGTGGAATTTTTTGATGACCCGATGAAGACATAGCAAAACCAAAACCATCCTGCCCAATGCTAGTACCGTTATGAATCTTAACATTATTACCAATATATGAATGAGTTATTGAAACATTAGAGCCAATATAGCAGTCTTCTCCTATTTTAACATTGGCACCAATAACTGAGTTTGAAGCAATAAAAGTGTTATCACCAATTACTGCATTCTTGCCAACTACAGCTCCGAATTCAATTATAACATCTCTACCTAAAGTAATGTTATCAGGAATATCATTAGAAATATTATTTTTTTGTCCGGTAAGATGATCAGTCTTTAGTTCTTTTGGATAAAATTTTTGTGATATTAAAGCAAATCCCATATATGGATCATCACATAAGATTAAAGGCATGTCTCTTGGAGCAAGATCAACATTAAGCTCGCTTATTACACAAGCGCCAGCTGAAGAATGTTTTAACTCTTTTTTTAAGGAAAGGTTAGAAAAAAAAGTTATTTCGCTGTCATTTGCATTTTTTAATGATGAAATATCTTCTATCAGAATATCAGAACTGTTTATAGAACTTAATTTACCATTAATATGATCTGATAAAATTTTTAGCTTATAAGGGCCAGTTTTTTCAAAAAAACTCTTTTCACTCATAAGTAATAGTTTTAATCCTGATCAACAATAACATCTATCTTTGGAAGTCTTTTATTTAATTTTTTAATAACTTCTGCAGATACATCTAATTTAGGGTCAGCGAATAATAAGGATTGCCTCTCAAGAAGCATCTTAGCGCCCTTTTCATTAACAATTTCTGTTAAAATTGGACTAATTACCGAGTCAATAGAATTTGAGGCCCTTTGAATAGCTTGTTGAATTTTTTGAAGCCTAACATTTAATTCATTTTGTTTTTCTTCGGCTTCTTTTCTTAATTCATCAGCTCTTTCCTGAAAAACATCTGGAGACAGAAGAGTTCTTTCATCTTCAAGCTTTTTTCCTTTATCTTGAAGAGATTTGGTTATTTCATCTCTAAGCTTAATAATTTCACTATTTAACTCTTCACTTTGCTCTCTAAGAGAGGAACCCGCTTTAGATTGCCCAACAATGTATTGTAAATTAATAAAAAGTATATCTTCTGATGCTGATAGTTTTTCACTAAAACTCAACAAGAATACTGCTGATAAAGCTATAATAAAATATTTTTTCATAATGTCTCCTCCAGATAATTACGAATTGCAAGATAACTATAGAATTTCCTTAAATCAATCAATAAAAATATTCCAATGAATATATGTTACAACAAGTTACTATTCTAAATATTATTAGAATTTTGTTCCGCCGCTAAATCTAAAGAATTTAGCATCGTCATAATCTTCACTAACTACAGCTCTTCCAATATCAAAACGAATAGGTCCAAAAGGTGAATTCCAGTTAAGCGTTACACCAACAGTAGCCCTGAAAGTTGCATCATCGACAAATCTAGTACATAAAGTTCCATAAATTTCATTTAAACCTGCGCTATCGTTTCTACATGCCTCATTAATAGCTGAATAGTTTTGGCTGAGTAAATCGGATAGGTTGTAAAATGGACTATTGATATCTCCTACCAACTCTTGAGCTCTACCAGTATTCAAAACCCGATCTTCGTCATCATTTTTTCCTATAATGCCAAAATCTGTAAATAAAGCAGTTCTAAGACCAAATTCATCAGGAAGACCTAATGGGACTGTTACCTCAAGTGTACCAATAGCAAATAATTCAGCGCCTCTTGGACGATCAGTAAGTTTTTCTTTTGGACCTACTCCAGCCCTATCAAATCCTCTAAAAGTATTACCACCTTTAAAAAATCTATCATTAATCCTTAAATCTTTATTGCCATAATTATATATGTAGCCTGCATTTGCTCCAGCGCTTAAAACCCAATTACGAGCTATTTCATAATAATATCTTCCACCAAAATTTGATCTAATGTATTCAGATTCACCAAGAAGACCAGCGATATCCTGACCAACAGAGAATGTCCATCCGCGTGTTGTATCAATTGGATCATCTCTTGTATCAATAACATAACTATATCCAATTTCTGATTTGTCAGCATTATAGTCATCAGCTAAATTATAACCACTTTGGAAAAAATAACTTGAAATCTCCTCCTTTAGGTATCGATAAAATACTGAAAGACTTGCATATTCAGCCATAGGCCAAACAGCTCTTATTGATGCGCCTGATTGAGTAGACCGATAAGATGAATATCTTCTGTAATCATTATCAATATGAAAAATATCAAAACCAGCAGTTAGTCTTCTACCTAAGAAATAAGGTTGAGTAAAACCTATTTCAAATTGTTTTCTTCTTTCTGATGTAGATATGTTTAATCGAACTGACTGACCTCTGCCTAATAAATTTCTCTCTGAAATTCCTATTTCTAATAATAAGCTTTCGGCTGAGGAAAAGCCTGCGCCTAGACTTAACTCACCTGTAGGTTGTTCTTCAACCTCAAAATCAACTATCATCCTATCTTCTTCAGTGCCAGGCCTGATTGATGTTTCAACCTCTCTGAAATAGCCTAGGGATTTTATCTTGGTTTCTGACCTATCAATTAAAACTTTATTATATGCATCTCCTTCAGAAACCCTTAACTCACGTCTTATAACCTCGTCCCTTGTTCTTGTATTTTCATTAATATTAATTTTTTCAATATAAACTCTTGGACCTTCATCAATAGAGTAGACGATATCAACAATGCCTTCCTCCCTCTTTCTTCTAACTCTAGGTCTTACCTCAGCAGAAGCGTAACCCTCTTCTCCAACAGCCAAAGTCAGAGCATCTACTGTCATATCAATATCTGTAGCTTTGTACTGATTGCCCTTTCTATGCTCAATAAGATACAGCAGTTCATCTGTATCCATATTTTCAAGAGAACTCTCAATAGAAGATTCTCCGAACTCATAGACCTGACCTTCATCTAAAACAAATGTTATCACAAAGTTATTACCATCTTTAGTCAACTCAGCAACAGCAGATACAACTTGAAAGTCAGCATAACCCTCATCTAAATAAAATTTTCTAATTTGCTCTCTATCATATGCTAATTTATCTGGATCATATGAGTCATCTGAAGAGAAAAACCGCCACCATTTCGACTCTTTTGTTACTAATTGACTTTTTAACTTTCTATCACGGAAATTTCTATTTCCTAGAAAGTTAATTGAAGAAACACCTGTAGTTGGACCTTCAGTTATCTCAAAAATAAGATCAATTCTATTTTGAGGTTGCCTTATAACCTTAGGCTCTATAAAAGCAGAAAATCTTCCTGATCTTCTATATAACTCTATTAATCTTTGAACATCGGCTTGCACCTTTGATCTAGTATAAACAGATCTAGGGCCTAATTCTATCTCCTCTTCAAATTTATCATCTTTAAGGGCGCTATTTCCCTCAAAATCAATACGATTAATTATTGGATTTTCAATAACAAAAACTATTAAACCTGAATTTTCATATCTAATAGCAACATCAGCAAATAATCCTGTGTTGAAAAGAATCTTTAAAGATCTATCTACCTCCGCATCATCATAAAGATCACCAGGCTTCACAGTCATGTAAGACTTTATTGTATCTGATTCAATTCTTTGAGATCCTCTGACCTCAATAAACATAATTCTTTCATATATTTGTGATGATTGAATGGATTGATTGTCAGTTGTTTCCTGAGCATATATTATTGATGAAAATACAGAAAACATAAGTAAAGATTTTATAAATACTGTCAGATTGTATTTAAACATATCGATCCTTCTTTTCTTATACAAAAATTCTATAATCGACTTATATCAAGAAAAGTAACAAATATCATCAAAGCAATTAAAAGGCTCATTCCTATTTGCATACCTATTTCTTGTGTTTTTTGACTAAGAGGCTTTCCTCTCAATACTTCAAAAGAATAGTAGAGTAAATGTCCTCCATCTAATACCGGAATAGGTAAAAGATTTATTATTCCTAAATTTACTGAAATAGCAGCAATCAAAGCTAATAATGGTATAATGCCATAATTAGATATTTCACCAGAAATTTGGATAATTTTTATCGGCCCACCCATTTGATCAATGGATTCTCTACCAGCAATTAACTTTCCTAGATAACTTAAAATTTTTGCAGAAAGATTATATGTCTCATATGTTCCGCGATAAATAGAGGAAATAAAACCATATTTTTTTAACTCAATATGCTCAGGGTTTTGGCTACCAATTACTCCGATTCTAGCGCTTGAATAGTCATTTCCAAACCTATCTTTAGCAGAGATAACCTCAGGCGTTAAAAATATTTTTTTTTCTATTCTATCTCTTATAATTGTTAATTTGATTTCATTATTAGGGTTATCAAGAACATAATCCCTTAAGTCGTTAAAATATAAGATTTCTTTATTATCTGCATAGATAATTTCATCGCCCGCCTCCAAACCTGAGTTATAAGCTGGAGATTCATCAACAACTTGACCTACATATGGCTGAACAAGGCTCTCTCCTCGAAAAAAGAAAATAATTGAAAAAATAAAAATTGCTAAAATAAAGTTAAATAATGGTCCTGCAGCAGTAGTTGCAATTTTTTTCCAGACTGATTTATTGTGAAAATTCATATCATCTTTTATATTTTCAGTTACTTTTAATTTTTTGCCTGAGGGATCCTCATCACCGTAAAACTTTACATAACCACCAATTGGAAGAATAGCTATCCTCCATAAAGTTCCAGATTTATCTGTTTTTCCCCAAACTTGCTTTCCCATGCCAATTGAAAATGTTTCAACACCAATACCACATAATCTTCCAACAGAATAATGACCTAATTCATGTATAAAAACGACAACAGTTATTAATAATGCAAAAGCCAAAAAGTACTGTATGGCGGTTGGCAAATACTGAATTATTAATTGAATTACATCCATTTAAATTCTTAATTTAATAAGTTCCTCTGTTTTTTGTCTTGTTAGGCTATCTAAATATAAAATATTATCAATACTATCGCTATAATTTATAGTTTCATTTCCTAATAGTTTCGAAACATATTCTATAGATTCTTCAACTACAACCAAAATATCTATGAATCTAATCTTTTTATCAAGAAAAGCTTTTACAGCAACTTCATTAGAAGAATTAAGAATTATAGATTTCTCTTCATCATCACCTCTTAAAACTGATCTAACAAGTTTTAAAGCTTGGTATTCTTCTTCTTTAACTGCTTCAAATGATAAATTGTTAAGTGATTCAATATTCATTTTTTGGCTTTTATTATTATAATTTTTTGGATAGAAAATAGCGTATTTTATAGGATGAGTCATATCTGGATATCCAAAAGCAGCCAAAAAAGTGTTATCTTCAAATGAAACTATTCCATGAGCTATTGACTGCCTATGAATAACAACTTTAATTTTACTTTCATCTAAACTAAATAAATGTTTTGCTTCAATCATTTCTAAGCCTTTATTCATTAAAGTGGCTGAATCTACTGATATTTTCTTTCCCATGACCCAATTTGGGTTTTTAATAGCATCATCAACTTTAACTTTTAAAAGCTGATCATTAGAATACTTATAAAAAGGACCGCCAGAAGCAGTGAGAAATATATCTTTTACAGCATTATTTGTATTTTCAAGAATCTGAAAAATAGCACTATGTTCGCTGTCTAAAGGTAAAATTTGAGTTTTATATTTATTTGCTTCATTCATTATTAAAGAGCCAGCTGAAACAAAACACTCTTTATTTGCAATGCAAATTTTTTTGGAGCTTTTAATAGACTCAAGTAGGGGAGGAAGACCTGCTAATCCAACTATTCCTGCTATTACTATATCTACACAAATTTTTGCACACTCTATTAGGCCGTCATCACCAATATAGAATTCTACTTCATCGTAATTAATTCTGCTTTTCACTTGCTCTAAATCAGACTCATTGGCAAAACATATAGCCTCAGGATTGAATTCATTTGCCAATGAAGCAAGATCATTAATATTTTTATATCCTGTTAAAATTTTTACATCAAATATTTCTTTATTTTCTCTTAAAATGTTAAGAGTTGTAGTGCCAACTGATCCTGTAGAGCCAAATATTGATATAGTTTTTTTAGTCATAATATTATCCTAAAATAATTTTAATAGGATTATCTAATTGACCCATTAAGATTACTAAAGGTAACAGAATAAAGAAAACACTTATAATGCTATCTGCTCTGTCAAATAAACCTCCATGACCAGGTAAAATAATTCCTGAATCTTTAAGGTTTGTTTTTCTTTTAAGGTAAGAAATTAGTAAATCACCTGTAACTGAAAAAACTACGATAAATAGACCAATTAAAATGAAAGTAACTGGTTGATGAAGTGAATAAATTAAAGATAGCATTGAAAACCATAGAGTGCCTAAAGTTATTGACGCAAGAAAACCAGAATAAGTTTTCTTTGGAGATATCTTTTTGAAAATCTTTGGTCCAGAAAAATATTTCCCAAATACATACCCCGAAGTATCTGAGATCATAATCGTTGAAATAATTAATAATATCGTAAATAATCCATTTTCAAAATTTCTTAAATATTCTAAAAAACATAAGCTAGTTAAGACATATATGAAACCGAAACAAGACCAAAAAGCAGAAATACTAAAGTAAGCAGAAAAAGATGAAATTATTATTGATCCAAGTACTATAAATAATAAATCTAAAGCCATATACCCATCAGTAAAATAAACAAAAGATGAAAAAACTACAGCAATAAGACCTCTAATAATCCACTGAGCTTGAGAAATAATTCTCATCCATTCAAAAAAAAGAATTGTCGAAAGAAGAAAAATAAATATTTTTAAATAAAGATGACCAAAATAAAGCGCAAGAAAACTCAAAAAAGCTAATCCAGCTGCTGTAAAAGATCTTATTTTAAAATCTGAAAACATTTATCTATACTCATTAAGGACATTTCCAAATCTTCTTGATCTACTTTTATAATCACTGATTGCAATATCTAGCTTATTTTTATCAAAATCTGGCCATAAACATTCTTCAAAATAAACTTCTGAATAAGATAATTGCCACAACAGGAAGTTAGATATTCTTTTCTCTGAACCAGTTCTAATGATTAAATCTGGGTCAGGTACAGCTGCAGTATATAAATTGTTTTCAAAAACTGTATTATCAATCTTATTTGGATCGATCTCACCTTTAGAAGAAGCAATAGCAATTTTTCTTGTAGCATTTATAATTTCTTGCCTTCCACTATAATTAAAAGCTATCTGAAGATACAAACCAGTATTATTAACAGTAAGTGATTCCGCCCCCTTAATTAGATCAACAATATCTTTAGGAATCTCACTTCTACTGCCTATTACTCTTATTCTAACATTATTATTATGTAATTCAGAAAGGTCATTTGAAATAAATTTTCTTAATAATTGCATTAATTTTGATGTTTCTTCTTTAGGTCTCTTCCAATTATCAATTGAAAAGGTAAATAGAGTTAAATAATCTAATTTTGAATCTTTTAGATCACGAAGTAATTTTCTTAATGCTCTTAATCCCTGAGCATGACCTTCATATCTAGGTAATCCTCTTGAGCTAGCCCACCTTCCATTACCATCCATGATCAAAGCAATATGTGAGATTTGTTTTTCTATTTCATTTTTAGAGGAATTATTTGTCATAAAACTTAAACTTGTCGAATTTCATTTTCTTTTTGAGACAACATTTCATCTATTTTTTTTATATAATCATCTGTAAGTTCTTGAACTTCATTAGATAAATCAACAGCCCTGTCTTTTCCTACAGTTCCATCTTTTTCAATTTTTTTTATCTCATCCATACCATCTCTTCTTACATTCCTAATTGCTACACGAGATTGCTCTGCATATTTACCTGCAATCTTAGAGAGTTCTTCTCTCCTTTCTTCGTTAAGTTCAGGGATTGGAATTCTTATTAGCTCTCCATCAGTCTGTGGATTTAATCCTAGACCAGATTCATGAATAGCTTTTTCAACTGCTATCACTAATCCTTTATCCCAAACTTGAATTGATATCATTCTTGCTTCTGGTACAGAAATACTGCCCACTTGATCAATAGGCATTTTCTGTCCATATGCATCAACTAAAATACCATCAACCATATTAGTAGATGCTCTTCCGGTTCTTAAGCCCAATAAGTCGCCATTAAATGAATTAATAGCGCCATCCATTCTCTTAACTAAATCATCTTTATTGATTTCGTTCATTACTACCCCTCGACTACTGAATAACTACCTTTACCTTTTAAGATATTCAAAAAACCATTATCTTCTTTAATAGAAAAAACTATTATCGGTATATTGTTGTCTCTTGCAAGAGAAACAGCTGAAGAGTCCAATACTCTTAAATTTTTTGATAAAACATCACCATAAGTTATTTTATCAAATTTAATTGCTTCGTTGTATTCAATGGGATCTTTATCATATATTCCATCAACCTTTGTTCCTTTAAAAATTGCATCACAATCCATTTCACTAGCTCTAAGCGCAGAAGCGGTATCTGTTGTAAAATATGGATTACCTGTGCCTGCAGCAAATATAACAATTCTATTCTTTTCCATATGCCTAATAGCTCTTCTTCTTGTATAGGTTTCGCAAACTTCAGTCATTGAAATAGCTGATTGAATTCTTGTTTGAAAACCTAACCTTTCAAGAGAATTTTGCATTGCTAAAGAATTCATCACAGTGGCTAACATACCCATATAATCAGCACTAGCTCTGTCCATTCCAGCTGCAGCTCCGGAAAGCCCTCTAAAAATATTACCAGCCCCAATGACTAGGCAAATTTCTATTCCTAATTTACATACTTGTGAAATTTCTTTAGCGACTCTATCTACGGTAGAAACATCTATTCCATATGAACCAACACCCATTAAAGATTCTCCAGATATCTTTAGAAGAACTCTTTTTAATTTAGCTGCATTCATTAAGACTCCATTTTATTAATCACACTATGATATAAGTGAATCGACTTCATTTGCAAAATCTTCATTCTTTTTTTCAATTCCTTCACCAAGACCCATTCTAATAAATTTAACAATTTTAACAGGTTTATCTAGTGAATTAAGAATATCTGAAATTTTGCTCTCGCCATCAACAACAAAAATTTGCTCAAGAAGAACACTTTCCTGATAATATTTTTTTAATCTTCCTTCAGTCATTTTTTCAATTATTTCTTCAGGCTTACCAGATGATCTTGCTTCTTCTGCTAAAATATTTTTTTCTCTTTCAAGCACATCTGCTGGTATGTCTTCAATGTTAATTGAAATTGGATTTGTTGCAGCAATATGCATAGCTATTTTTTTTCCTAAATCTTCTAATTGAGTATTGTCTGCTTCAGACTCTAAACCAACTAAAACACCAATTTTCCCCATACCTTCTATAATTTGATTATGAATGTAAGATGAAATTACTCCATTTGTGACAGAAATTTTATCAATTCTTCTCAAATTAATATTTTCTCCAATAGATGCAATCATCTCTGTTATATAATCTTTTACCTTAATATCTTTATCATCTAATTCTTTTTCTAGAAGATCTTCAAGGTTATTACTTTTTGTCGACAAAAAAGATAACCTCTTCACTACATCTTGGAAATCTTCGTTCCTAGCAACAAAATCCGTTTCGGAATTAACTTCAATTATTGAAGCAATATTATCTATTTTTTCAACCGCTATTAATCCTTCAGAAGCTATACGACCCTCTTTCTTGGCTGCTTTAGCAATTCCTTTAGTTCTCAACCAATCAATTGATAGCTCAATATCGCCATTATTCTCTTTTAAGGCTGTTTTACAGTCCATCATTCCAACGCCTGTTTTTTCTCTTAATTCTTTTACTAAACTAGCTGTTACCAGTGACATATAAACCTCCGTAGATATTAAGTTTTATTAATCCTTTTCTTCACTTTTTGACTTATCATTATTTCCTTCTAGATTTTCAATTTCTTTACTGTCATCAGTTTTAGGAGCATCTGATAGTTTTTTAGATTTATTATCTTCTTTAGAAGCAGTTTCCTTTTGAGGTTTCTCTTTTTTATCTTGAGTTTCCTCTTGAACTTTTTGAGATTGAATAGAAATTCCATCAAGCGCAGCTTGTGATACGAGATCACAATATAATTTAATTGATTTTGTAGAATCATCATTTCCAGGAATAGGATAAGTAATTCCTTCAGGGTCACAATTTGTATCAATTATTGCCGCAATAGGAATATTCAATTTATTTGCCTCTTTAATTGCTATTTGCTCTCTAACAGTGTCAATAACAAAAATTAAATCTGGAAGACTGCCCATATTTTTTATTCCACCAATAGACAATTCTAGTTTATCTCTTTCTCTTGTAAGTTTGAGTAATTCTTTCTTTGTTAAACCAGCTGATTCCTCTTCATCTAAAGTTTCTTGGATTGATTTTAATCTTGCTATTGTATTTGATATCGTTTTCCAATTTGTAAGAGTTCCTCCAAGCCATCTATGATTAACATAATATTGAGCGCATTGAGATGCACTTTCAGATATTATTTCTGAAGCTTGTCTTTTGGTGCCTACAAATAAAATTCTACCTCCAGATTGAGTAACTTCTCTAACAGCACCTAAAGCATTTTTTAACATGCCCATTGTTTGAGAAAGATCTATTATATGTATATTATTGTGCTTCCCATAAATAAAATCCTTCATTTTAGGGTTCCACCTATGAGTTTGATGCCCAAAATGAACACCAGCCTCAAGTAATTCTTTCATTGAAAATTCAGGTAATGACAATTTATCCTCCTTTACCGGTTAAACCTCCATGAATACATACCTAATGGCACCGGATTGCCTGGAAAAGCTATATTCATGTGCGTAATGAAACGGATATAATATTATTTATTAGGAAACTGCAACAAAAAATTAAAATTCTTCTATTTTTAACACACCATCAATTTCTTTAATTGATGCTTTAATTGATGGATTAACAATAAAATTATTACCTAATTTTAATTCTGTTTGATATTTATCATGTCCATTCATTAATATTTGAACTAATATTTTTGAATTTCCTTTTTCTTCTACCCTATCCCTTATTTTTAAAATAGTTTCTGGAGCATTTACATAAATCTTCAAAGCATTAATATTTTTTTTCATAAGCTCCTCTAAAGGAAATATGTTGATTGCAAGTAATCTTAAATTATTATCATTTCTTTGGGTTTCTATCTCAGCAACTATCGAAAGCCCTGGAATTAGAAAATCTCTAACTTTAAAAAGAATGTCTGAAAAAAGCGTTATCTCAAATTGATTATTTTCATCAGTTAATCCTACAAAAGCAAAATTTCTTCCTCTTTGAGACTTTCTTTCTTTAACATAGGATATTGTTCCTGCTATTTTATATTTAGTCTCGGTGTTATTTAAATCATTAAAATATTTTATTTTTTTATCTTTTATTATTTGTGAATACTCATTTAATGGATGTCCAGTAAGATAAAAACCTATAGCAGAAAATTCTTTTTCTAAAAGTTCGGAAGTTGTCCAGATATCAACTTCTGGAAGAGGGATATGGCTAAAATTATCAAATTCATCATCAAATAAATAATCCTGATTATTAGAATTTTTTTCCATTGCTGCATTTGAAATGCTAGAGAGTATGTTTATAGATTGATAAACTTTATTTCTATTTTTTTCAATGGAGTCAAATGCTCCAGAATAGGCTAAAAATTCAAGATTTTTTTTGGATAATATAGATGCATCAAGTCTTTGAGCAAAATTGTATAAGTCTATGAAATTACCATTTTTAGAAACTTCTTCATTTATTTCATTCATGTCTTTTTGGCTTGTATTCTTAATAGCTCCTAAGCCATATCTAATATCACTTCCTTCAACATCAAAATCCATTTTTGATTTATTTATATCAGGAGGCAGTATTTTTATATTCATTTTTTTTACATCATTAAAAAATACACTTAATTTATCTGTATTATCTTTTTCGAGAGACATTGATGCAGTCATAAAATATTCAGAATAGTGAGTTTTAAGGTAAGCAGTTTGGTATGCAATTAAGGCATAAGCAGCTGCATGAGATTTATTAAATCCGTAACCAGCAAATTCTGCTACTTGTTCAAAAATATAATCTGCTTTTTTTTCTTCAATATCATTATTAATAGCTCCAGATATAAATCTTTCTTTTTGGGAGTCCATTTCACTTTTAATCTTTTTACCCATTGCTCTTCTTAATATATCAGCTTCTCCGAGTGTATAATTAGATAAAATTTGGGCTGTTTGCATAACTTGTTCCTGATAAATGATCACTCCATATGTTTCTTTTAATATTTTTTCAAGTCTAGAATCCATATAATCAGGCTCTTCATCTCCTTTTTTACAGGCAATATATTTTGGAATATTATCCATAGGTCCTGGTCTGTATAACGCAACCAAGGCAATAATATCTTCAAAACAATCAGGCTTCATATTTCTCAAAACATCTTGCATTCCCGTGCTTTCCAGCTGGAATATTCCAATTGTATTTCCAGTACCAAGCAAATCAAATGTTTCTTTATCATCTAAAGGTATTTGTGAAATATCTAGATTAATTCCTTTTTTCTGATTTATTAGATTAATTGCTTTATCAATTACGGTAAGTGTTTTTAATCCTAAAAAATCAAATTTAACTAAGCCAGAGGCCTCTACCCATTTCATATTGAATTGCGTTACAGGCATTTCCGATCTTGGATCACGATAAAGTGGAACAGTATTTTGCAAAGGCACATCGCCAATAACCAAGCCAGCAGCATGAGTTGATGCGTTTCTATAAAGACCTTCTAATTCTAAACCAATCTTAAGCATTGAAGCAATATCATCATCATTATCTCTCTCTTCTCTAATTCTTATATCACCTTCAATTGCTTCATTGAGAGTGGTTGGATTAGCAGGATTATTTGGGACGAGTTTGCATATTCTATCTACTTGACCATAAGGTAGCCCCAAAACTCTTCCAACATCTCGAAGTACTGCTCTAGATTGTAAACTTCCAAATGTAATAATTTGGGCTACACTATCCTTGCCATATTTTTCTTGAACATACTCAATTACCTCTTCTCTTCTGTCCTGACAAAAATCTATATCAAAATCAGGTAAAGAAATTCTTTCTGGATTCAAAAACCTTTCAAAAATTAAATTAAATTTAATTGGGTCAAGATCAGTGATTGTTAATGCCCATGCTACAAGAGATCCAGCGCCAGAACCCCTTCCAGGTCCAACAGGTATATTTTTACTTTTAGACCATTTTATAAAATCAGCTACTATCAAAAAGTATCCTGGAAAATTCATTGATATTATTATATCTAACTCGCTATTAAGGCGATCCCAGTACAATTCTTCATTGCTAATTTTATTTTCTAAGATTTTCTTTTTTAAACCTTCCTTGGCCTGATTGACCAATTCATTTGTTTCTCCTTCAGAGTCAAGACCGCTAAACCTTGGTAATCGCGGTTCAGACCTGCTAACCTTAAAAGAAGTCCTGTAAGCTATTTCTAATGTATTATTAATTGCTTCTGGCATATCACTAAATAACTGAATCATTTCTTCTGGAGACTTAAAGTAAAATTCATTAGTTAATGTTTCTCGATTAGAATTATTAACTGTTGTCGATTCTTTAATTGCTATAAGCGCATCATGAGAAGTAAATCTATCTTTAGATTCAAAAAATATAGTATTTGATGCAACAACTGGCACTTTTATATCGCTAGCTATATCAAGTAAGTCATTTTCAAAGTCATCCTTTCCCATTCTTTGAATTTCAATATAAATCCTATCTTGGAATATTGAGTTTAATTTTTTTGTTAATTCTAAGGCATTATTTTTAAGTCCAGATTTAAGATAATTATTGATTAAACTTCCATATCCACCTGTTAATAATATTAAACCTTCATTTAATTCTGATAATCTATTTAAGCTTAATCTTTCGTTGTCATTTATTAAAAAAAGCTCAGATGATAGCTTTATTAAATTTTTATAGCCCTGCTCATTTTTAGCCAAACAAACGATTGATCCATTATTTTTTTGATCATAAAATGATAAATTACATCCAATAATTGGTTGAATTCCTTTATCAATAAGCTTTTCGGAAAACTCAAGTGCTCCAAATAAATTATTTCTATCAGTTAGCCCAACCGCTGGAATATTATGATTTATAGCTTTTTTAACTATACTTTCTATTTGCATAGCCCCTTCTAGCAATGAATATTGAGAAGTCGCTCTTAACGGAATATAATTTAAACTATCCATTTGGTTATTTTATCAGATCCTCAATATTAATTAACCTATCTTGTAGATTTGCAATTTCAAGATTATGTGTGGCTAAAAATAAACTGCAATCATACTCATTGACTAGCTCATTAAATAAACTAACAACACTAATCGCTGTCTTGCTATCTAGATTTCCTGTTGGTTCATCGGCAATAATAAGGGATGGCTTATTTATTAATGCTCTTGCAATAGCTGCTCTTTGCTGCTCACCTCCAGAAACTTGGCTTGGATAATTATTACCTCTATTTGAAAGATTAACATTTTTTATAAAATCATTAGCTATCTCTATAGCTTGATTTTTCTGCATGCCATTAATAATTAGAGGAAAGGCTATATTCTCAAGAATTGTAAAATCAGATAAGAGATTATTAAATTGAAAAACATAACCAATATTTTTCTTGCGCAAACTAGAAATTTTTTTATCTGATTCCCAATCAACTTCAGAGTTATTTACATATACAGATCCTGAATTAGGTCTCTCAATAAGTCCTGCAATATTTAAAATAGATGTTTTACCTGATCCAGATGGGCCAATTATTGCTACTTTTTCTCCCTTCTTAATATCAATATCTATGCCTGAAAAAACATTTATAAGTGTTTCTCTTACAAAATAACTTCTTGATACCTTATCTAGGGATAAAATATTACTCATTTCTCAAAGCCTCTGCAGGATCTTTTGAAACAGACCTTATAGCAGGATATATTGTTGCAACTATTGATAAAGATAATGACAAAATAGTAATTGTTATTACCTCAGGAATATGGATTTCGGAAGGCATAGAAATTAAAAAATAAATTTCTGGATTAAATAGTGTAATATCGAAAATAGACATTAAAAATAATCTTATATTTTCCACATAGATACTAACAAGAATACCGACAACTAGGCCAACAATTGTAGCAAAAAAACCTATTTTAGCTCCTGATATTATGAATAACCTAGCGATGCTGGTTTTTTTCATTCCCATTGCCCTTAAGATAGATATTTCTCTAGATCGATCTTTTACTAATATTATTAATCCAGAGACAATGTTAATTCCTGTGATTATTAATAATAGTGAAAATATTAGAAACATTACATTTCTTTCTACTATTAGCATTTCTTGCAAATTAGCATTCGTTTGTGTCCAATCTCTTGAAAAAACATTAAATCCCTCTAATGCATTATCTATATCTTGTTTATAAATTATAGATTTCTCAGGATTATCAACAAAAATTTGAAGCACACCGGCAACATTTCCCAAATTAAGAAATTCTTGAGCAATAGGTAAATCAATAAAAATAACAGTTGAGTCATAATCAGTCATTCCAATATCAAAAACCGCATCAACATCGTAGGAGTATGATCTTGGAATCGTACCAAAAGGAGATGAAATTCCTCTTGGAGACATAATAGATATATTATCGCCATGGCCAAGGGATAATGAGGATGCTAATCTAGATCCTATTACGACACCATTATTATTGCCGCTAAGATTTCCCTGAATAATATTAGAAGATACAATATCAATTTTAGATAATTTTTCTAACGGAATTCCTCTTAACAAACCTCCAGAGGACTGACTTTCTCCTAAAGCTAGAATTTGAGCCTCTATCATAGGTATTGATTTCTCAACAAACTCAAAATCATTAATTTTGCTTTCAATAGATTCAAAATCCTTAATTCCTTCTTGTTGAACAGGATAAATTAATATGTGCCCATTAATATTTACAATTTTATTTATTAATTCTGTTCTGAAACCGTTCATAACAGACATCACCACCACTAAAACTGCTACACTTGAGGCAATGCCTAGAAAAGAAATAAGAGTTATAGCCGAAAAAAAACCTTCTTTACCTTTTGGACGAAGGTATCTTTTTGAAATCCACAATTCTAACAATAAGTTTTTAATGATTTACTCCGTTAGATTAATTTTGATAATTCTTTAATAATGTTATCTAAATCGATATTCGTTCTTTGATCGTTCAATCTATTTTTTAATTCACATTTATTATTTTCTAAGTCCCTTGGGCCTAAAATAATTTGATACGGAATTCCAATTAAATCCATATCAGCGTATTTTTTTCCTGCACTTTCATCTCTATCATCATAAATAACATCAATATTATTATTTCTTAATTCTTGATAAATATTTTCTGAGGTTTTTTTACATTTCTCATCATTATTACCTAGATTAATTATGCCAACTTGGAATGGAGATATAGATTGTGGCCATAATATTCCTCTATCGTCATGATAAGCTTCAATAATAGCAGATACTAATCTAGATACCCCAATCCCATACGAACCCATATAGACAGGAACATTTTTGCCTTTATCATTATTAACAAATGCATTCATAGGTTCTGAATATTTACACCCAAAAGAAAAAATATGGCCAATTTCAATTGCTTTACCTTTTTTTTGAAATTCCTCAGGTATTTTTTTAAACAAATCTTCAGAATGCTTATCATGTGTTGAAGAATAAAATTTTGTGAAATTATTATAAGAATTCTCTAGTGCATCTTTGTTTGAATAATCAAAATCAAAGCCTTCTATTTCGGATATCCTGCTATCATAATAAACCTCTGTTTCACCAGTTTTCGTAATAATAGAAAACTCGTGACTTAATTCACCGCCTATAGGCCCACTGTCAGCAACTACTGGTATTGCATTTAAACCTAATCTTTTGAAAGTCTTCATATATGAAGTAAACATTTTAAAATATGAGATTTTTGCAGACTCTTTATCCAAATCAAATGAATAAGCATCCTTCATTAAAAATTCTCTACCTCTTAACAAACCAAAACGTGGTCTAATTTCATCTCTAAACTTCCATTGAATATGAAAAAGATTTAAAGGAAGATTTTTATATGATTTAATATATGACCTAAAAATTTCAGTTATTTGTTCTTCATTTGTTGGTCCATATATTAAATCTGCATCATGCCTGTCAGATATTCTTAACATCTCTTCTCCATAACCCTCATATCTTCCAGACTCTATCCACAAATCTGATGATTGCAGTGTTGGCATTAAAACTTCAATTGCTCCTGCAGCCTCTTGTTCCTCTCTTACTATTGACTCAATATTTTTAAGAACTTTAAAACCTAATGGTAACCAAGAATAAATACCTGCGCTTTCTTGTTTTATCATACCTGCTCTAATTAATAATTGATGAGAGGGTATCTTTGCGCCTGATGGATTTTCCTTGCTAGTCGGAATAAAATATTTTGACCAGTACATTGTTACCTCTTGCTATAAAAACTTCATTACTTAAGTCCATTATTTAATTGTAATGGATAATTACTTCTACGAAAGGTTTTTTTCCCCATATATAATTTATTTCTTTTGTAATGGCATTTTTAATTCTATTTTCTAACTTTTCATCTACTTTACTTGATTTGAGAATTTGAGATAATCTTTCCTGAACCAAATCTACTAAACGTATGCCTTTTTCATCAAATTCAGGTATTCCTATAGTGCTTACAATAGGTTTTTTCTGAACTTTATTATTATTAATTTGAATACTTACCGTTAAAACCCCAGAAAATGACAATTTACTTCTTTCTGTAGAATTTGATTCAAAGTCATGCACTAAAATATTGCCATCCTTATATATTCTTCCATTTTCAACATTTTTTACACCTTCAAAACCCTCTTTGCTGATGGTTATAAGTTCTCCATTTTCAATAACTTTTGCCTGAATCCCGCATTGACTGGCAATATTAGCATTTTCTCTCAAATGTCTATGCTCGCCATGTACAGGTATCATATATTTAGGTTTCAAAAGATTAAACATTTCTATTAATTCATCTTCACATGGATGTCCCGATACATGAACAAAACTATCTTTTTCTGTAATTACATTTATACCTCTTTTTGCAAATGTATTTTGTAAGCGTAGAATGCCATACTCATTACCTGGAATCATTTTTGATGAAAAAATTACCGTATCACCTTCATCAGCATATAAGTTTCTGTGCTCATCTCTAGCTATTTTTGATAGTGCTGCCCTATATTCACCCTGACTCCCTGTGCATAAAATTAATGTCTTATCAGCGGGAAGATAGCCAGCATCTTCTTCATCAACAAAATCAGGTATACCTTTAAAATAACCAGACTTCTTAGCAGCCCTAGAAATCTTATGCATACCCATCCCAGATAAAACAACTTGCCGATCGTTAATGGCCGCTGCTTCAGCTACTGATGTTAATCTTGCTACATTAGAAGCAAATGTACTTATAAATATTCTTCCTTCAATACCTGAAATAATTTCTATTAATGAGTCTCTCACCTCTGACTCTGATCCTGATCTACCTGGGACAATTGAATTTGTTGAATCACAGACAAGTAAATCAATGTTTAGGTTACTTAATTCACTAGCCTTATTTTTATCAAACTTACCACCAACTACAGGATCATCATCAATTTTCCAATCACCTGAGTGAAAGATTTTTAAATTAGGGGTTTCTATTACAATTGCATTCATCTCTGGAATTGAATGAGAAAGCCCAATAGCCTTAATATTGAATGAACCAATCTGTAATTCTTCTTGGTCATCGATAATTATTAATTTTTCATCAAAACTAATTTTATATTCATTAAATTTTTCTTCTAATAATGAAGCAGTAAATTTAGTTGTATAAATTGGACATTGAAGATGAGGCCATATAAATGGCATTGCACCAATATGGTCTTCATGCGCATGCGTTAATATAATACCAAGAAGGTTTTTCTTTTTTTTCGCAATGAAGTTTGGGTCAGCCATTTGAAGATCAATTCCTGGTGCTCCTGATTGAGAAAAAGTAACTCCACAATCTATCATTATCCACTCTTCATTGTTTTCGTGAGCATAACCATAAAGATTAAGATTCATTCCAATCTCACCTGTCCCGCCTAATGGTAAAAAATAATTTTTAGACAATTTTCAATTCCTCAATAATTTCTGCAGCATAAAAAACACTTTTTTCGCCATTATGAGATAAAATTAACCCCCCTTGATCATTTAAATCAGAAAATATCCCTTCTATTTTTTTTCCAGTTGGCAATAACATTGAAATACTTTCATTAATTTTATAAGCAAATTTTTTCCAATCTTCTAAAATTTGAGAGAAATTTTTTCCCTTTTCCCACCTTTTAATATTTTTTAAAAGATTAATATTCAACTTATTAAGGAATTCATCTCTATCAACATCAAAATTAAACTCTTCTTTTAAACTAGTTGCTTTAAATGAACTATCTAATGGATACTTTATAAGATTTACACCTATTCCAATTGCTAAATATTCTTTATCGTTATTTGACCTTAAGCTCTCAATTAAAATACCGGCACATTTAGAGTCATTAATTATAATATCATTTGGCCATTTTAGAAAAATATCTTTTATACCAGAATTGAAACTTTCAATAGTCTTTTTGAGGGCCAAAGATGTAACAAATGATAAATGAGGTATATATTGTTTTTCAATTTCATGCTCTAAAATAAAAGTTCCCATAAAATTTCCTTTTTGAGAAACCCAATATCTATTTTTTCTTCCTCGGCCAGAGGTTTGTTCATTTGCTATAATCCAAAGTGGAAAATTACTTTTATGATCTATAATTCTTTGAGCTTCATTATTAGTGCTATCAATCTCATCTAAAATTATAATATCTATCTCTTTTTTGCTCATTTATAATTTAATTTAAAGCTAAAGTTGCATTACTTATTATATTTGCTAAAGGCGTAATTGATTGAACAAAAATAAATCCAAGTATAAAAATAAAACAGATTGAATTAATTAATCCTAAAGATCTTGAGAATGTAATTTTTTTAATATCAACAACCTCATCAAAAAACATTACTTTAACAAAACGAATATAATAAAATGCACCAATAACACTGGCAATAAGAGCAAAGGTTGCTAAAAAGACTAATCCCTCATTTATTAAAGAAATAAAAACATAATATTTTGCAAAAAAACCTGCCAAAGGTGGAATTCCTGCAAAAGAAAACATATAAAGAGCTATAGAAATAGCTAAACTAGGGTTATTTACTGACAAGCCAGCTAGATCAGAGATATTGTTAACATCTTTTTCATTCTTATTTTGAATATTTATTAAGCATGAAAAAAATCCGATATTAGCAACTATATATATAACCATATAAACCAATATGCTTTCTATATCGCTCTTGTTTCCAGTAGATAAAGCTAGTGTTGCAAATCCCATATGAGCAATTGAACTATAGGCAATTAATCTTTTTATATTGTTTTGCCATATAGCAACCACAGACCCGAGCAAAATAGAAGAAAAAGACACAAATATAATTATTTGTGACCAGCTGGGTATAAAATTATCAAACGGAACATATAAAATTCTTATTAAAATTATCATTGCCGCCATTTTTGGGACTGATGCAAAAAATGATGTAACGGGAGTCGCCGCACCTTGGTAAACATCAGGTGCCCACATATGAAACGGGACAGCAGAAATTTTAAAAACTATACCCGCAAGTAAAAATGCTAAACCAAATGTAATTCCCAATTGGTTTGATGATAAGGTTAATTGAGAAATTTCGTTTAAGAAAATTGTACCAGTAAAACCATAAATTAAAGAAGATCCATACAAAAGAAGGCCTGAAGATAAAGCTCCTAATATAAAGTACTTAACCCCGCTTTCAGATGAAAAAGAGTCATTCCTGTTGAATGTTGCAAGAACATATAACGGAAGACTTTGTAATTCAATTGCTAGATAAAGGGATACCAAGTCATTTGCTGACACCATCAACGCCATCCCAAGTGTTGAAAATAAAATTAATACAGGGAATTCAAAAGCAGTTTTATCATAATTTCTTAACCAATTAGCAGACATAATAATTGATAGAGCAGAAGTAAAGAAAATGATGAATTTAGCAAAACTTGATAGTTTGTCTTCGATAAAAAAACCGTTAAAAGCAAAAGCTTGGATATTGCTAGATATCAATTCATTAAAAGATAAAATTAACAATGTTAGAAAAGAAAAGGTATTTATTAAATTTATTGATTTTTTTTGATAAAACGAACCTATCATTAATAAGCTCATAGCTGTTATGGCTAAAATTAATTCTGGAGCAATTATTATTAAACTTTCAATTAAATTGACCATTATTAATTACCTCCAGATAAATTAATAGATTCTACCAATCCGTTCGATGAAACAAAAATAAGATCAAGAACAGGTGCAGGATAAATTCCAAAAAGAATAATTAATATTAATAATGGAATTAGCGTTACTTTCTCACCTAATGTCAGATCCTTTAGAGATTTTACAGCATCATTTGTTATTTTTTCAAAAATTACTTTTCTGTATAGCCATAATCCATATACCGCAGAGAGAATTACTCCACTGGCTGCAAAGAAAGCAAAAACCTTATTAAAAGAGAAAATTGCCATAATGGTTAAAAATTCTCCAACAAAACCACTTGTTCCTGGTAAACCAATATTAGCAAGAGTGAAAACCATTAAAAATAGAGCAAATTTTGGCATTACTGAGACGACACCACCATAATCTGCAATTTTTCTTGTATGCATTCTATTATAAATCACGCCTACGGACAAAAACAATGCTCCAGATATAAGACCATGTGAAAACATCTGAAATATACCCCCTTGGATTCCATTAATGTTAAATGTAAAGATTCCCATGGTAACAAAACCCATATGGGCAACAGAAGAATAAGCTATAAGTTTTTTTATATCTTCCTGAACATAAGCGACTATAGATGTATAAATAATTGCAATAACACTTAAGACAAAAATGAAATCAGAAAAATAAAAACTAGAATCGGGCAACAATGGCAAAGAAAACCTTAAAAAGCCATATCCACCCATTTTTAATAAAATGGCTGCAAGTATAACTGATCCAGCTGTTGGAGCTTCAACATGGGCATCTGGTAACCACGTATGGAATGGCCACATAGGCATTTTAACGGCAAAAGAAGCAAAGAAGGCAAGCCATAATAGATTCTGTATAATGCCGTGATCAATACTGAAAACATCATAAATTATGGGTAATTCAGTGGTTCCTGTTGCTAAAACAATATATATAATTGCAACTAACATTAAAACAGATCCTAAAAGAGTATATAAGAAAAACTTAAACGCTGAATAAACTCTTCTTTCGCCACCCCAAACACCAATAATTACAAACATTGGAATAAGAACACTTTCGAAAAATAAATAGAAAAGCACTATATCTAATGCGCAAAAAGTACCTATCATTAATGTTTCAAGTATTAAAAATGAACACATATAGTAATCAACACGATCACTTATAATGTTCCAACTAGCAATTATGCATATAGGTGTCAGAAATGTAGAAAGAAGAATAAATAATATTGATATACCATCTATACCCATTCTATAGGTCATAAGACCATTCATAATAGGAATACGCTCATTATACTGAAAATCAGAAGTATTAATGTTGAAATTATATAAAATTATTAATGATATTAGAAAAGTTATTAAGGATACAAATAGAGCTATATATTTAGAAATATTTTGATAATTTTCTGTATTAATAATTTTTCCAAAAATTATAAACGGAAGACCGATCAAGGGTAAAAAAGTAAGTATACTTAATAATGGTAGATTAATCATAATATCAGTAAACCATAAACCTAATTAATAAAAACCCCAGGCCAATAAGCATTGCAAATGCATAATGGTAAACATAACCAGTTTGAATTTTACTTACATTTCTAGAAATACTAATTACAAGAGAGGAAATGCCATCGGGACCAAAGCCATCAATAATTTTTTTATCAAAAAATAACCATAAAAAATTACCAATTCTTTTCAAAGGATTTACAAATATAAAATTATATAATTCATCAAAATACCACTTGTTGTATAAAAAATTATAAATAAATGACAATTTGTTTGATAGAAATGATGGAATCTTTTTTAAAAGCAAATAAAATAAGGTAGCCATAATAAAACCAATAATCATCATGACTAGAGGAATTTTTTTTACCCAAAAAGGAGAATGATGAATTTCTTCGAGAATATGATTATCAGAATGAGTATAGATAGAGTTACCCCAAAGACCCTTTAATTCATAAGATAGAAAAAAGTCAGAGAATAAATATCCAGAAAACAATGCCCCAAAACTTAATAAAAGAAGCGGTATAGTCATCGATAACGGACTTTCATGTGCTTTTGATAAAACATCTTGTGATGCTCTCGTTTTACCGTGGAAAGTTAAAAAGATAAGCCTCCATGAATAAAAGCTAGTTAAAAGGGCTGAAAAAACAAGAAGATAAAAAGCATATTCATGTCCAAAAGCATGACTTGCGAAAGCTGATTCAATTATAGCGTCCTTTGAGTAATAACCAGATAATAAAGGAGCTCCAGTTAGCGCTAAAGTTCCAATTAACATCATTATCCATGTAAATGGAATAATTTTATATAAACCTCCCATCTTTTGAATATCTTGTTCATCAGACATAGCGTGGATAACTGACCCAGACCCAAGGAAAAGAAGGGCTTTGAAAAAAGCATGAGTAAAAAGATGAAAGATAGCTACTTGATACGCCCCAACACCCAAAGCAACAAACATATAGCCTAATTGAGAGCATGTTGAATAAGCAATAATTCTTTTAATATCATTTTGGACAAGCCCAACTGTTGCTGCAAAAAACGCGGTAGATGCTCCAATAATTATAATAAATGATAACGCAAGATCCGAATTTTCAAAAATAGGTGAGCATCTTGCTACAAGAAAAATTCCAGCTGTAACCATAGTTGCCGCATGAATTAAAGCTGAAACTGGTGTAGGGCCCTCCATTGCATCAGGTAACCATGTGTGTAAAAAGAGTTGAGCAGACTTTCCCATTGCCCCCATAAAAAGTAATAAACAAGCTACATTTATAGTAAATTGATTCACATTATTAATTTTTTGAAAAATAACATCAAAGCTTATTGAGCCTGTTGCGATATAAAGTACCGCAATCCCTAAAAGAAAACCAAAATCTCCAACCCTATTAACTACAAAAGCCTTCATTGCGGCAGCATTAGCAGATGGTTTTTCATACCAAAAACCAATTAATAAATAAGATGCTAAACCTACACCCTCCCACCCAAAAAATAATTGTAACAAGTTATCTGATGTAACAAGCATAAGCATAGCAAATGTAAAAAATGATAAATATGAGAAAAACCTATATTGATAAGGGTCATGACTCATATAACCAATAGAGTAAATATGAACTAATGCTGAAACAGAAGTAACAACAACAAGCATTACAGAAGTTAAAGTATCAAATTTTAAGGACCAAGATGCATCTATTTCTCCAGAATTAATCCAGTCGAATAAAAATTGATTGCTAGTTTGATAGCCATTTAATGTCATATAAAATAAATATGCTGAAAGAATAGAAGAAACTAAAATTAAAGAACAAGAAGTAAAATGACTAAGTCTTAATCCAAGTATTTTACCAAAAAAACCTGAAATTATAGAACCCATTAAAGGTAAGAAAACTATTAAAAATAATTCCATCAACCCCTCATTTTATTAATTTCATTAACATTGATATTGCCGGAGTTTCTAAAGTAAACAACAAGAATAGCTAAACCAATAGCTGCTTCGCCCGCAGCAACAGTAAGAATGAAAAGAGAAAAAATTTGTCCAGTAATATCACCTAAAAATACAGAAAAAGAGATAAAATTTATACTCACACTTAAAAGAATCAACTCTAAAGACATAAGTATTATTATTAAATTTGTTCTATTTAAGAAAATACCGAAAACACCTGTAAAAAATAAGAAAGCACTTAAGATAGTATAGTGATATATGCCTATTTCAAAAATCATTCTGATTCCTCAAATGTTATATCTTTTAATTCAACATTTTTTTCTTGATCTCTGCTTACCTGAGACGAAATATCTTGCCTTCTAACATTATCTCGATGCCTTAATGTTAGTACTATAGCTCCAATCATGGCCACTAATAAAATAAGACCCGCAATTTGAAAATGGTAAAAATGTTCCGTATAAATCTTTGAACCAATGATTTCTGTATTAGTTAAGCTATTAAGTTCATTATTTTTATTAATAATAAATGATTGTTCATCAGGATAATAAACAAATAAAACAAGCATTTCAGTTATAAGAATACCAGCTGTAATAATTCCTGTTTTAATAAAATTAGTTTTTTTATTTAATTCTTCAAAATTTAAATCCAACATCATTACAACAAATAGGAATAGAACTGCAACCGCTCCTACATATACAATAAGCATTATTAAAGCTAAGAATTCTGCTCCTGCTATTAGAAAAATTCCTGCAGCATTAAAAAATGAAAAAATCAAAAATATCACTGAATTTACAGGATTTTTTGATGTGATCACAAGTAAGGCTGAAGCAAGGATTAAAAAAGAAAAAATGAAAAATAAAATAGAAGCAAACATTTATATTTAATTACCTGAAAGGTGCATCCCTCTCAATGTTTCTAACTAGTGATACTTCCCATCTATCACCATTATCCAAAAGCTTTTCTTTTGTATATAAAAGCTCCTCACGTGTCTCTGTAGCAAATTCAAAGTTAGGCCCTTCAACTATTGCATCAACAGGACAAGATTCTTGGCATAAGCCACAATAAATACATTTTACCATATCAATGTCGTACCTTATAGCCTTTCTAATTCCGTCTTCGTTTCTTGGGGATGCATCAATAGTTATGGCTTGGGCAGGACAAACAGCTTCACATAATTTACAGGCTATACATCTCTCCTCACCATTAGGATATCTTCTCAACGCATGCTGGCCTCTAAACCTTGGGGATAGTTTGCCCTTTTCAGAGGGATAGTTAATGGTTACCCTTTTTCTAAAAATGAAATACTTCATAGCTGTATATAAAGCTTTTAGAAAATCGAGCTGTATAAGGTTTTTAAAAATATATAGTATTTTTCTCATTGTTATCCCTATGGAGCCAAATCAAATATAAAAAGGACTGAAGAAGTTAAAACAACCCAAAAAAGTGATATCGGAAGAAAAACTTTCCAACCTAATCTCATTAATTGATCATATCTATATCTTGGTACAAGAGCTTTTACCATTCCAAACATAAAGAAAATGAAAGCTACTTTTAGCATAAACCAGACTACTCCTGGAATAATATTTAAAGGATAAATATCAAAAGGAGGCAACCATCCGCCCAAAAACAGAATCGTAATCATTGCGCACATCAAAAAAGTTGCCGCTAACTCGCCAAGAAAATATAAAAGAAAGAAAGATGAAGAATATTCTACTTGATATCCAGCCACTAATTCGGCTTCAGCCTCAGGTAGATCAAAAGGAGGACGATTTGTTTCGGCAAGAGCAGACACAAAGAATATTATGAACATTGGAAAAAGTGGAATGAAAAACCAAATCTTCTTTTGAGCAAGAACTATATCTGTGAGATTAAGCGAACCTACACACAGAAGAACTGTAATAATTACAAATCCTATAGATACCTCATAAGAAACCATTTGTGCTGCAGATCTCATAGCTCCCATAAAAGGGTATTTAGAATTTGAAGCCCATCCACCAAGAATAATTCCATAAACTCCAAGAGATGAAATTGCAAAAATATATAAAATTCCAACATTTATATCTGCTACTACCCAATTTTCTGCAAATGGAACAACTGCCCAAGCCGACAAAGCAACAAAACAAGTAACAAGAGGTGCCATTATAAATATTGCTTTATTTGCCTTATCGGGGATTATTGGCTCTTTTAAAAGTAATTTAAGAAAATCAGCCACAGGCTGAAGCAAACCAAATGGCCCTACAATATTAGGTCCTCTTCGTAATTGTACAGCAGCCCATAACTTTCTTTCACCATAAATTCCAAGATAAGCCATCATTAGAACAGCAAATATTACTAAAAAAGATTGAAGAAATATAAATAAAATTGAAAGTATATATTCCATATGCATTACCTAATAGCGCCTTCTTTTATATAATTATTTCTTTTAGACAGATTCGAAGATGCTCTTGCAATTGAGTTTGTTTGCCAGTAACTGTCAATTATACTTTTAAACTGATGTCCATTAAGTTTATTAAATTCATCTTTTTTTGGAGAAGGCAAAGGCTTAAATTCACTGCAGGGATTAATAATTGGAAATTCTTCAAATAAGTGATTTCTTAATTCGTTAAGATTTGAAAAACCAATATCAAAACTCAATTCCTTTGCTAATAGATAAATTATTTCCCAATTTTCTTTTGCTTCTCCTAAAGGAAAAGTTGAACGAATTGACTCTTGAACCCTTCCCTCTGTATTCATATATAACCCATTTTGTTCACAAAAAGCTGTAGATGGAAAAACAAGATCAGCAATCTGAGCGCCAGTATCGCCATGATGACCTTGATAAATTACAAAACAATCATCATTCTTTTTTAGATTTAATTCATCTGCACCAAGAAGATAAAGAAGATCTAATTTTTTATTATTATAATTAGAAATTATTTCCTCAGTTATCATACCTTTGTCTGACGGAAAAAAACCAATGCTCATTGCGCCAGCTCTCGAAGCTGCAGAGTGAAGAACATTAAAACCATTCCAATCGTCATTTATGAAATTGAATTTATAGGCAAGCTCAATACAAATATTTTGGAAATTTTGTGCATCCTTACCCATTAATGCACCTTGCCCTATAATCATTAAAGGTTTTTTCATTGATGATAAATCATCACAAAAATCATTACTTTCATTTAAAATATCTTCAACGATTGATGGATTTTCTCCTAAAAAATCAAAATCAAAAGTTAAGTCATTATTGAATCCAATTAGACCAATTTTATATTCATCGTTTCTCGATTTCCTAAGTAATCTTGAATTTAAAAGAGGTGCTTCTTTTTTTATATCGGAACCAATAATTAAACACCCATCAGAATCTTCAATACCGTTAAAAGTTGTATTAAAAAGCCATCTCTCTGGTGGTCCAGAAATTCTTGATCCATCTTGCCTACAATCAAAATTATCACTTCCTATACTATTCATTAATTTTTTTAGAGCATAAACTGCCTCAATATCTACCAAATCTCCTGAAAGTGCAGAAATTTTTTCTGAGTTACTATTAAAAATTTTTTCCTTAGCCAACTCTAACGCAATTTTCCAGGATGTTGGTTTTAAAATACCGTCAACTCTTTTATAGGGTTTATCAATTCTTTGGGTATTTAGACCGTCCCAAAAAAATCTAGTCTTATCAGTTATCCATTCTTCATTTATATCTTCATTTAACCTTGGAAGGACTCGCATAACTCTTAAGCCTTTTGAGTCAATTCTAATATTTGACCCCATAGCATCCATAATATCTATAGTTTCAGTTTTATTTAACTCCCATGGTCTAGCAGAGAATGCATAAGGCTTAGAAGTCAAAGCGCCTACAGGGCATAAATCAATGACATTTCCGGAAAGCTCAGACTCTACAGCCTGATCAAGATATGTTGTTATTTCCATATCATGACCTCTACCAATAGAGCCTATCTCATCATTACCAGATATTTCAGAAGAAAATCTAACGCATCTTGTACAATGAATGCATCTAGTCATCTCTGTTTTAATAAATGGACCCATATCCTTAGATTCAACAGCCCTTTTATCTCCCTCAAACCTACTAGAACCGTATCCAAAAGCCATTGATTGATCCTGTAAATCGCACTCACCACCTTGATCACAAATTGGGCAATCAAGAGGATGATTCATTAATAGAAACTCTAAAGCACCTTCTTGAGCATTTTTCACTCTCTCAGATTTAGTATAAATTTTTAAACCTTCTGATACTTGGGTTGCACATGAAGCTATTGGCTTTGGACTTAATCCTCTTGAGTCTTCGACATCGACAAGGCACATTCTACAATTACCAGCAATGGATAATTTTTCATGATAACAAAATCTTGGAACTTCAACTCCAGCAATTTCACAAGCCTGAATAATAGCTAGACCATCTTCAACCTCATAATCTTTGTCATCAATTTTAATATTAACCATAATTCTGATTACTTTCTTTCTGGTATTGATCAATTCTATCTTCAATGTGATGTCTAAAGTGCCTAATTAGCCCTTGAATTGGCCATGCAGCGGCATCTCCTAGGGCGCAAATTGTATGACCTTCTATTCTTTTTGTAAGACTTAAAAGAGTATCTATATCTTCTTTTTTTGCTTCACCTTTAGCCATCTTTTCCATCATCTCCCATAACCAACCTGTTCCTTCTCTGCATGGAGTGCATTGACCACAACTTTCATGTTTATAAAAATAAGATATTCTTGATATTGCTTTTATTAAATCTGTTGATTTATCCATTACTATAACAGCAGCCGTTCCCAATCCAGACTTAACAGCTTGAAGAGAGTCAAAGTCCATAAGAACTTCATCACAAATCTCTTTTGGTATCATTGGTACTGATGAACCACCTGGAATTACAGCTAAGAGGTTATTCCACCCTCCTATTACTCCTCCTGCATGTTTCTCAATCAAATCCTTTAATGGAATTCCCATCTCTTCTTCAACATTACAAGGAGTATTAACATGACCAGATATGCAAAAAATTTTAGTACCAGTATTATTTTCTCTACCAATACTAGAAAACCAATTAGATCCTCTCCTAAGTATTGTCGGAACAACCGCAATACTTTCGACATTATTTACAGTAGTCGGGCATCCATATAAACCTGCTGCAGCGGGGAAAGGCGGTTTTAATCTTGGCATACCTTTTTTACCTTCTAAACTCTCTAGCAAAGCTGTTTCTTCACCACAAATATAAGCCCCAGCACCATGGTGGATAAAAATTTCAATATCCAAACCACTACCACATGCATTTTTGCCTACTAAACCATCATCATAAGCTTCTTTTAAGGCTGACTCGAGAACATGTCTTTCATTAATAAATTCACCTCTAATGTATATATAACAAACTTGGGCACCCATAGCTGCACATGCGATAACACAACCTTCTAATAATTTATGAGGTTCATTTCTTAATATTTCGCGATCTTTACATGTGCCTGGCTCAGACTCATCAGCATTAACAACTAAATAATGCGTCTTTCCAGTTGGTTCTTTAGGCATAAAAGTCCATTTAACGCCTGTAGAAAATCCAGCGCCACCTCTTCCTCGTAAACCAGAAGAAATAACCTCCTCAGTAATTTTTTCTCTACCTTTTAATAAAATATCCTTTGTGTTATCCCAGTCACCACGGAGTTTAGCATTGACTAAGCTCCATGGCTCAAAACCATATAAATTGTTAAAAATTTTATCTTTATTATCTAACATTTAGTCTCTTTCTAATGGTTCAGAAGATTTACGACCTATTTGAGATCCTTTAATAATATTTTTTTTATTTTTTATATCTTTTAGAATCTTTACTGTTCTTTCGTAATCTAAATCTTCATAATAATCATCATTAATCTGTATCATTGGTGCATTAACACATGCACCTAAACATTCGACTTCTATCCAACATAGCCCATCTTTAGAAACTTCACGTTCTTGACCAATATAGTCCTTACAAGCCTTCTTGATGTTTTCAGCTCCTCTCAGCCAGCAAGGAGTTGTGCCACAGACTTGAACAAAATGATCTCCGCTTGGTTGTAAGTTGAACATTGAATAAAAAGTAGCAATTTCAAGAACCCTAATTTTTGGCATATCTAAAAAATCGGAGACAGCCATTATCGCTTTTTCAGGAAGCCAACCCCCTGCTTTACGTTGAGCATAAAATAAACTTGGCACAACCGCAGATTGTTTTTTATCCTCTGGATAATTTTCTAATAAAGAATTTAAGAATTTTAAATCTTGGTTATCAAATTTAAAATTTATATCTTGATTATCTGCTAGTCTTCTAACTGTCATCTATCTACCTCACCAAAAACAAGATCTAAAGATCCTAAAACAGCTGATAAATCCGGTAGAAGATGACCTCTTGTCAAGTAATCTAAGGCTTGAAGATGAGCAAAACCAGGGGCTCTAATTTTACATCGATAAGGTTTATTTGTGCCATCAGCTATTAGATAAACACCAAACTCTCCTTTTGGGGCTTCAATAGAAGCATACACTTCACCAGGTCCTACATCATATCCTTCGGTATATAATTTAAAATGATGTATTAGGGCTTCCATAGAAACTTTCATTTCAGCTCTTTTTGGTGGTGCTACTTTTCTATCCTCGGTGACAATCGGCCCTGGTTTAAGCTTTTTAATTGCTTGTTTCATTATTAATACTGACTGTCTGCATTCTTCTACTCTTATTAAATACCTATCATAATTATCACCGTTTTTTCCTACGGGTATTTTAAAATTATATTCATCATAAGATTCATAAGGCTGAGTCTTTCTGAGATCCCAATTATAACCTGATCCTCTAGCCATAACACCAGTTAAACCCCAATCTAATACATCTTTCTTAGTAACAATCCCAATATCAACATTTCTTTGTTTGAAGATCCTATTTTCTGTTAGCAAACTTTCAAGGTCATCAACTACCTTTAAAAATGGATCACAGAATTCATATATATCATTTATTAAGCTTTCATCTATATCTTGATGAACGCCGCCGGTTCTAAAATAAGCAGCATGAAGTCGAGATCCACATGCTCTTTCATAAAAGGTCATTAATTTTTCTCTTTCCTCCCAACCCCATAATGTTGGCGTTAGCGCTCCAACATCCATAGCCTGCGCAGGCACATTAATCATATGATTAAGAATTCTTCCTATTTCTGAAAATAAAACCCTAATATGTTGAGCTCTTATAGGCACACTAATGTTCAATAACTGTTCAGTAGCAAGAGCAAAAGCATGCTCTTGATTCATCGGTGCCACATAATCCAACCTGTCAAAATAAGGCAATGCTTGTAAATATGTTTTACTTTCAATTAATTTTTCGGTTCCTCTATGCAATAATCCTATATGAGGCTCAACCCTTTCAACTACTTCTCCATCTAAATCAAGAATTAATCTTAGAACACCATGAGCAGCTGGGTGCTGAGGCCCAAAATTTATCCTAAATTTTTCATTTTCTTTTTCAGTCATCAGTGTTTTCTTCTCTATCGTTTTGGTTTTCAGGATACCTAAAACCTTTCCATGAGCTTTCAAAATCAAAATCTCTGTATTCCTGTTTTAAATCTACTTTCTCATAGATTACCCTTTCTTGATCAGGGTCATATCTAACCTCTACATTACCAGTTAATGGAAAGTCCTTTCTTAAAGGGTGACCTTCAAAACCATAATCAGTTAAAAGTCTTCTAAGATCGTCATGTCCACTAAAATTAATACCATATAAATCGAAGGCTTCTCTTTCATACCAATCAGCTGCTGGGTATATTTTTTTAATTGAAGGAACTGAATTAGAATTATCAGTAAAAGCTTTGACGGTAATCCGAGAGTTATTATTCATAGACAATAGATTATATACAACTTGGAATCTAATTTCTTCATGAGGGAGGTCTACTCCACATAAATCAGTGAGTTGTGTAAAAGCAAAAACTTCTTCATCTTTTAGAATTTTAAGAACATTAATTATGTTTGATTGATCAATAAGAATAATCAAATTTTTATCAAATATCTCTCTTTTTATAATAAAAGAGTTCAGTAACTCAAAATTGTTAATTTCTTGAGATAGAGTATCAGGCATTTTGAATTTTTTCATAAGGTTTCTCTATCTTTCTATTGTTCCTGTTCTTCTAATTTTCTTTTGAAGTTGAAGTATTCCATACATTAAGGCTTCTGCTGTAGGCGGGCATCCGGGTACATAGATGTCTACAGGTAAAATTCTATCACAACCTCTTACCACTGAATAAGAGTAATGATAGTAACCTCCTCCATTTGCACATGATCCCATAGATATTACATATCTTGGCTCGGGCATTTGATCGTATACTTTTCTAATTGCTGGAGCCATTTTATTTGTTAGTGTCCCAGCAACGATCATTACATCTGATTGACGAGGAGAGCCTCTGGGGGCCGCTCCATATCTTTCAAGATCATAGCGAGGGCCATTTGTCTGAAACATCTCAATTGCACAGCAAGCAAGACCAAATGTCATCCAATGAAGTGAGCCGGTTCTTGCCCAATTTATAAGAGCCTCTGTAGAGGTAACAAAGAAACCTTTATTATCAATTTCTGTTGATAATTTTTTTATATCTTTGTCATCCATTAATCCCATTCCAAAGCGCCTTTTTTCCATTCATAAATAAAACCAATAGTAAGAACTCCAAGAAAAACCATCATAGATACAAAACCAAAAATACCTATGTCTCCAAAAACTACTGCCCAAGGAAACAAGAATGCGACCTCTAAATCAAAAATTATAAAAAGAATAGCAACCAGGTAAAACCTAATATCAAATTTAGTTCTTGCATCATCAAAAGGTTCAAACCCACATTCATACTGAGATAATTTCTCTTTATCAGGGTTTTTAGGAGCAAATAATATAGGAGGTAGTGTCAAAGCTATAACAACAAAAGCAGCTAGAGACATAAAAATTAGTATTGGAAGGTAGTCGTTCAAAATGGAATGCATTTAACCTCTCCATATAAAAAATTATAAATTTAAAAAATTTATAACCGATTCACGCTTTGTTTACATGATTATATATAGGAATAAATAACTTTTTTCCAAGGTTTTCGGCGAAAAAAATTACGACAATAAAAACCTTTTAATCTCATCGTTAAAAACATCTGGTTGATCAATATTAACTGCGTGACCAGCATCTCTTATGATAATCTTTATTGAATTTTTAATCTTTTTCTCCATATAGTCTGCTGCGTCAAGAAATGGTTTGTCATGTTCGCCTACAACAATTAATGAAGGCACCTTTATATTCGGTAGCTCATTGATTATTCTATCATCTTTTTGAGTTAGCATCCCTTTTGCAGCATTAACTAATCCTTTAGCATTTCTGTGATTAAGTGGATTCATCTCCTTACTTTTACCAATTAAACTGTCTAAACCAAATTCGTCGAATTTTTTTGCTTGCTTTAAAGCGTAATTATTCCAACCTTCTCTTGCTTCAGCATTTTTAAAACCGGGCCCAGTATCAATTATTAATAAAGATTCGACCATTTCTGGATATTTATGATAGAAAGCTAAAGACATATACCCTCCTAATGACATACCGCCAATATTAACTTTATCAATTTTTAAATTGACTAAAATTGCCATTATATCCTCAATTGTTTCCTCTTCATTGTATAATTTCTCATCATCAGGATAATCGGTTTGTCCATGTCCTCTCATATCCCAAACTATGAGAGTAAAATGTTTGCTTAATGCGTTAATTTGATCATCCCACATTTTAGAAGTTGCTGAGAAACCGTGTGTTAGAAAAAGCGCAGGGCCACTTCCATAAACCTCATAATTAATCTTAACTCCATTTCTGTCTATCTTAGGCATATTTTTATTAAGCTTTAATTTGAGATTTAAGAGCTTTTCTCGCTTTAGATCCGTATGGTGGTCTAAATACAGATATAACATTATCTAATTTTGTTTGAGTAAAGATAGTTTTAGCATGAGAAAAATTCTTAAACCCTTCCTTACCATGATATGAGCCCATTCCGGATGGACCAACACCCCCAAAAGGAGCGTTATCCTGGGCTACATGGAAAATTACATCATTAACTGTGACACCACCAGATGTTGTTTTGTCTAAAACAGTGGATAATTCACTATTATTATTACCAAAATAATATAAACCAAGCGGCCTATCTTTTTTATTAACATAGTCAATTGTTTCACCGAATTCTTTATATGTTTTTATTGGTAAAATTGGTCCAAATATTTCCTCCTGCATTACTTTCAAATTATCATCTGGATTAATTAAGAGTGTTGGAGGAATTTTATAATGTTCCTGTTGTTCAAAATCTTCTTCAGCAGGATTAATTTCTATAACCTCACATCCATTATCCCTTGCTTCATCAATGTAAGATTTTAGTCTAGAATAATGCCTTTCATTAATCACAGAAGTATAATCATCGTTATCTTTTATTGAAGGAAACATACTTGAAACAGTTTCTTTTGCATGCGTTACAAATTTATTGAGTTTGTTTTCTGGTAACAATACATAATCAGGGGCAAGACAAATTTGACCAGCATTCATAGTTTTACCTGCAATAATCCTTTTTGAAGATTGCTCAACATTACTTGAATCGGAAATTATTACTGGAGATTTTCCACCTAATTCGAGCGTTACAGGAACAAGATTCTCAGAAGCGGCTCTCATAACATGCTTTCCTATTGATGTTGCGCCCGTAAATAACAGATGATCGAAATTAAGAGATGAAAAATCTGCGCCTACTTCAGGACCTCCAGTTATAACTGCAACCTCTTCCTCAGAAAAATTATCCTCAAACATATTTTTCATTAATTCTGATGTTCTTGGAGTAAATTCTGACGGCTTTATCATTACACGATTACCAGCAGCAAAAATACTTCCCAAAGGGCCAAAAGTTAATACAACGGGGAAATTCCAAGGACTTATAAGTCCAATTGTTCCTAATGGTTGATATTCAACTCTTAATTTAGCGCCTAGCAAACCTAAGATTGCCGGTGATACTTTTCTTTTTGAAGGCTTCATCCATTGTTTAATATTATTTTTAGCAATTTTAAGCGATGTTATCGATGAGGCTACATCAGTTAACAAAGAGCTAGTTTCGCTTCTATGGCTAAAATCTTTTGATATTGCCGCTGGAATTTTATCTTGGTATTCAATAATAGAATTGATAAGTCTATCAATCCATTCTTTTCTCTGCTCAAGAGATAGAGGGCCATCTCTTAAATGAGCTTTTTTCTGAACTTCTAATATTCTTTGTAATTCTTTTTTATCTGACATCATAATCCTCAATAAATTTATTATAAATTTATATAAAGATTAGAAATCAGGCAACAAATAGATTTAATATGGCGGGAGTGACGAGACTCGAACTCGCGGCCTCTGGCGTGACAGGCCAGCGCTCTAACCAACTGAGCTACACCCCCGCATTAAGATAGCTTTTTAATCCTCAAGAGAATTTAAATCAAGCGTTTCTATGAAAAAGGTCTAATAAAAATTAGACCTTTTTTTATTCAATGGTGGGCGGTGAGAGGCTCGAACTCCCGACCCTCTGGATGTAAACCAGATGCTCTACCAGCTGAGCTAACCGCCCAAAGACAATTAAGTATCTATATAAAATAAATAAGGTTTTGTCTTTGGTTTTTTTTATCTATTAACGGCGTCTTTTAAACCTTTGCCAGATTTAAATTTTGCATTTTTAGATGCTGCGATCTGGATAGCTTCACCTGTTCTTGGGTTTCTTCCAGTAGTAGCAGCTCTATGGCTTACGGAAAAAGTTCCAAAACCAGTAATTTTTACATTACCACCACCTGATAAGGCTGAAGTAACTGCGCCAGTAAAAGCTTCTAAAGCTCTGCCAGCATCAGCTTTACTTAAACCAGATGAACTTGCCATTGCATCAATTAGATCATTTTTATTCATTTTTAAACCTCTCTAGTTTGTTGAATATGACTAAATTTATGCTTAATCACATACAGAGGTCAAAAAAAATTGAATATTTTTTTTTAATGAGCTGTAAAATTTGGATTATTCTCTGATATTTTTCTTTGCTCGGCAAGCCATGCATCTTCATCCCAATCAATTGCATCTGGTTTTCTTACTAAGGCAAGTTCAAGCGCTTCATCTATCGTTGAAACTAATTTTATATCTAGTTTATCTTTAATGTTATCAGGAACTTCAGATAACTCACGATCATTCTCTGATGGAACTAATACAGTTTTAATTCCTGATCTTAATGCAGCTAATAATTTTTCTTTTAAACCTCCAATAGGAAGTACACGACCTCTTAATGACATTTCTCCAGTCATTGCAACATCATTTTTTACAGGGATTCCTGCCATTACTGAGATAATTGCTATTATCATTGCGACACCAGCAGAAGGACCATCCTTTGGTGTAGCTCCCTCTGGAACATGGACATGGATATCTTTTCTTTGAAAAATTGGCGGCTCAATACCATAGCTTACAGCCCTAGATCTTACAAATGATGATGCCGCATCTATCGACTCCTTCATAACATCTCCAAGTTTACCAGTAGTTCTAATTTTACCTTGACCAGGAACCATCACAGCTTCAACATTCAATATATCGCCTCCAACTTGTGTCCAAGCAAGGCCTGTAACAACACCTATTAAATCGTCATTTTCTTTCTTTCCATATCTAAACTTTTTTACACCTAAATAATCAGAAATATTGTCAGAACTTACATTTAGCGAATCACTTTTGTTTTGAGAGATTTCTTTAACTGCTTTTCTTCCTAAAGAATTTAGTTCTCTTTCAAGGTTCCTGACACCCGCTTCTCTAGTATAATTTTGTATTACTGATCTTATAACATCATCAGAAATCTTAAATTCCTTATCTGTAAGAGCGTTATTTTCTTTTACTTTCTCTATTAGATGTCTCTTAGCAATTTCTAGTTTTTCTTCCTCTGTATAACCAGCTATTCTTATTATTTCCATTCTATCTAAAAGCGGACCAGGTATATTCATTGTATTTGCAGTAGTAACGAACATAATTTGAGATAAATCATAATCAACTTCCAAATAATGATCGTTAAAGGCATTATTTTGTTCTGGATCTAAAACCTCTAAAAGAGCAGATGCTGGATCACCTCTAAAATCTTGTCCTAATTTATCAATTTCATCTAAAAGGAAGACGGGATTTGATGTTTTAACCTTTTTTAGTGCTTGAATTATTCTTCCGGGCATTGAACCAATATAAGTTCTTCTATGACCCCTTATTTCTGCTTCATCTCTAACACCGCCAAGAGACATTCTTATAAATTCCCTTCCTGTCGCACTTGCTATTGATTTACCTAGAGAGGTTTTACCAACACCTGGAGGTCCTACAAGACATAATATTGGGCCTTTAACTTTTGAAGATCTATTTTGAACTGCCAAATACTCAGTAATCCTATCTTTAACTTTTTCAAGGCCATAATGATCCCTATCTAAAATTTCCTGAGATTTGTTTATATCTTTTTTGATTCTTTTCTTTTTACCCCAAGGTATATCAAGCAACCAATCAAGATAATTTCTTACAACAGTAGCTTCAGCAGACATAGGACTCATTTGTTTGAGTTTTTTTAATTCATTTAGGGCCTTTTCTTTTGCTTCTTTAGATAGTTTAGTTTTACTAATTTTTTCATTTAACTCAGCAATATCTTCTGAGGCACCGCCTTCGCCATCTTCAAGCTCTTTCTGAATAGCTTTCATTTGTTCATTCAAGTAATACTCTTTTTGAGTTTTTTCCATTTGGTTTTTAACTCTTCTTCGTATCTTTTTTTCAACCTGAAGAACTGATAATTCACCTTCAATATATGACAAAATCATGTTTAATCTTTTTTCAAGATCAGCTTCTTCAAGAATCTTTTGTTTTTCTTGAATATTAATAGCAATCTGACTTGCAACTGTATCTGCTAACTTATCTTCATTTTCAATATCTTTTACTGATGTTAGAACTTCAGAGGATGTTTTATTATTAATATTTGCATAAGTTTCATATTTAGAAACAACTGATCTTCCTAATGCTTTAATTGTATCTGAAATTGTCTCATTTTTTTCAAGTTCTTCAATTTCGGCATTAATAAAGTCTTCTGAAAATTTAATTTTCTTAACCTTACATCTAACTATACCTTCAACAAGAACCTTAACGGTTCCATCCGGTAACTTTAAAAGTTGAAGGATTTTTCCTTTTGTTCCAATTTTATATAGATCATTTTCAGAAGGATCATCAACTTCTGAATTTTTCTGTGAAAGAAATAAAAGTTCCTGATCTTTATCCATAACCTGTTCAAGAGCATTAATTGATTTATCTCGTCCCACAAAAAGAGGTACAACCATATTGGGAAACACCACAATATTTCTTAATGGAAGAACTGGTAAATTATTTGATTTCTTATCTTCAGTCATTTTATATCCTATAGTTTATTGTCAGACGATTCTTTATAAAAAAGAATAGTAGTTTTAACTATAGTATATATTGGTACTAATTATCGTCTTATCAAGACCTTATTTCAAAAAAATTAGCTAACAGATTTCTCTTTTTCTTCTTTACTTTCGCCATAGATATACAGGGGCTTAGCTTCACCCTCTACGACTTCTCCAGAAATTGCAACTTCAGTTACGCCTTTTGTGCTCGGTATCTCAAACATTGTATCTAATAAGATAGATTCGATTACAGATCTTAACCCTCGAGCTCCAGTTGAATAAGACATAGTTTTTTTAGCGATTGAGCTAAGGGCGTCATCGGAAAATTTTAATTCAACATTTTCCATATCAAAAAGCTTTTTGTATTGCTTAATTAGGGCATTTTTTGGTTCTGTTAAAATTCTAACTAAAGATTCTTCATCTAAATCTTCTAAAGATGCCCAGACAGGCAATCTTCCAACAAATTCTGGAATTAAACCAAATTTAAGTAAGTCTTCAGGTTGAAGATCTTTAAGAATCTCTCCAGTTCTTCTGGTATCTTTGTCTTTGACTTCAGCGCCAAAACCTAGTGATCTTTCTGTTCCTCTATTTCCAATTATTTTCTCTAATCCATCAAAAGCACCACCACATATAAATAAAATATCTGTTGTATCAACCTGCAAAAATTCTTGTTGCGGATGCTTTCTACCACCTTGAGGAGGAACTGACGCTACAGTACCTTCCATAATTTTTAAAAGGGCTTGCTGAACCCCTTCACCAGAAACATCTCTAGTTATTGAAGGATTATCAGATTTTCTTGTTATCTTATCAACTTCATCAATATAAACAATTCCTCTTTGAGCTCTCTCAACATTATAATCAGCAGCTTGTAAGAGTTTTAAAATTATATTTTCTACATCTTCGCCAACATACCCTGCCTCAGTTAATGTAGTTGCATCAGCCATTGTAAATGGAACATCAAGTATTCTTGCTAATGTTTGAGCTAGCAAAGTTTTACCGCAGCCTGTAGGCCCAAGCAGTAATATGTTTGATTTTGCTAATTCTACATCGTCTTTAGCATTTTTATCATCAAGTCTTTTATAATGATTATGGACAGCAACAGACAAAACTCTTTTTGCAGTTTGCTGACCAATAACATAATCCTGAAGAACATCAAATATCTCTTGTGGCGCAGGTACACCTTCTGATGACTTTTTATCATTAATTTTATTTTCTTCTTTAATGATATCCATACAAAGCTCAACACATTCATCGCATATGAAAACGGTTGGTCCAGCAATTAGTTTTTTTACTTCATGCTGGCTTTTTCCACAAAAACTGCAGTAAAGTGTGTTTTTTGAATCTCCGCTGTCGCTAATCTTACTCATAATGATTCTCTAAAGAGTTATTTCTCTTCAGTATCCCTTTTTTGAACAACTTTATCAATTAAACCGAATTTTTTGGCATCATCTGAAGTCATAAAAGTATCTCTATCTAATGCTGATTCAATAGTTTTTAAATCTTTTCCTGTATGGTTAACATAAATCTCATTTAATCTACTTCGTAATGATATTATTTCTTTCGCATGTCTTTCAATATCTGATGCTTGACCTTGAAAACCTCCTGATGGTTGATGAACCATAATTCTAGAATTTGGTAGAGCAAATCTTTTATTTTTTTCACCTGCAGCTAAAAGTAAACTACCCATGGAAGCCGCCTGACCTATACACAAAGTTGATACTTCTGGTTTAATATATTGCATTGTATCATAGATAGCCAAACCAGATGAAACAACTCCACCAGGTGAATTAATATACATTGAGATTTCTTTTTTTGGATTTTCAGCTTCTAGATATAAGAGTTGTGCAGTAATTACACTTGCCATATAATCTTCAATAGGTCCTGTAACAAAAACTATTCTCTCTTTAAGAAGTCGAGAGTAAATGTCATAAGCCCTTTCACCTCTATTTGATTGCTCCACAACCATAGGTATTAAATTGCTTTGTGGTGTAAATTTATTTTCCATAGAGATATATATGGGTTAATTCTTCAATTATGCCAAGAAATTATTAACTAATTAATTGATTGAATGAATATTTAATCAATAAATACAATAATTTATATTATTAATAAATTATGTTTTTTTCTTAGATGTTTTTCTTTTTTTTGATTTAGGCTTAGTTTCTTTTGATTTTTCTTCAGCACTTTCTGCGCCAAATAGATCTTTTCTTGAAACTTTTTTATCTTTTAGGGTTACCTCTTCTAACACAAAATCAACAACTTTATCTTCATATATTGGAGCGGTGAGATTCCTAATAGCATCAGGGTTTTTCTTATAAAAATCTATAATCTGTTGTTCTTGGCCAGGATATTTTTGTACTTCAGTTTGTAGCGCAAGATTGTAATCATTATCATCTAGATCAATATTATTTATTCTACCAATCTCAGCAATTAATAATCCTATAGAAATTCTTTTTTCTGATACTTCTTTATAATTCTTTTTAAGCTCTTTTTCTTTTACTTCCAAATCATCTAAGCTTTTCTTCTGTTGTTCCAGTTGACTTTCAAGTTGGCTCCACATTTGATTAAATTCTTGATCAACAAGAACTTCTGGTAAATCAAATTTGTGATTTTTTTCCAATTCACTAAAAAGGCTGTCTTTTAATTTCATTTTTGCAGCTTGATCAAAATCTTTCTTTATCTGTTCTTCTAGAACATCTTTAAGATCTTTCAGCGAGTCTTGACCAAACTTTTTAGCTAATTCATCATTAATCTTAGAGTCTATTGGATTAAGAATTTCAATTATTTTTACATCAAATTCAGCATTCTTTCCTTCAAGTTCTTTATTTGGATATTCATCAGGAAATTTAACTTTAATAACTTTAGAAGTTTCAGCTTTTTCTCCCACTAGTTGATCTTCAAAGGTATCAATAAAGGTTTTAGATCCAAGTATTAATTCTGCTTTTTCTGCGGTACCACCATCAAACTTTACACCATCAACTGTCCCTGAATAATCTATTATTATTTTATCTCCATCTTTTGACTTTGATCCTTTTTTTATCGATTTATAATCTTTATTTTGTGTAGCTAAATACTCAAGGGCTTCATCAATATCTTCTTTCTTAGGGCTGGCAACAGGTTTATCTAACTTTATTTTTTTAAAATCAATAAACTCTATCTCAGGCAATGCTTCAAAACTCATAGAAAAAGTAATATCACTTTGAGCATTTATATATTCTTCCATTTCACTAATTAATTTTATTTCTGGATTAAAGGCTGGCCTTAAGTCTTTTTCTTCAAGAACCTTTCTAGAGACTTCAGAAACCTTTTCTTCAATAACCTCAACTATTGTCTCTTTACCATATAATTTTTCAACATGGCTCATTGGAACTTTTCCAGGTCTAAAACCTGCAATTTTTACTTTTTCACTTATGTCTTTTAATTTCTTTTGTTTTAAATCATCTAAATCTGAAAACGGTATTTCAACCAGAAATTCCTTTTTCAAGCCTTTTAATTTTTTTTCTTCTAAAATTTTCATTACTTTCTCTTTTTAATGGTGCGGGCGGAGGGAGTCGAACCCCCACGCCGAAGCACAGGTACCTAAAACCTGCGTGTCTACCAATTCCACCACGCCCGCATTTTTACAGTGTAATAACAGCAGATAGAAGATTTATCTAGCTTAAAATAAAATAATTAGAGCTTTAATTCATAAATATGAACGCTCCAATATTTTTTAAACTTGAAGCCAACATTATTTAATGTGCCGACTTTAGTGAAATTAAGAGTTTTATGTAAATTTATTGATGTTTTGTTGGGATAAGTTATTAAGGCATAGAGATTTTTAATATTTGTGGACTTTAGTCTTGTTATAAGTTCAAACATTAATTTTTTTCCAAATCCTCTACCCTTAAATTTTTCACTTATGTATACACTAGTTTCTAATGATTGCTTATAGGCTTCTTTTTCTCGAAATTTTGTTGAACAAACAAACCCAACTAACTCGTCATTTTCATATCCAACTAAACAAATTGATGTTTCAGAATTTTTAAACTGATGAAACCATTCTTGTTTTTCTGCTATTGTTTTTTGATTAATATCAAAAGTATAAGCTGTATTAGAGATATAATAATTGTAAATATCATTAATCCCATTTAGATCTTTCTTTTTTGCTAAACTAATTTCCACTTTGATATACTTTCTTCAATTGCTTTGGTATTACTTTAGACAAAAATTTGTTCATGTCCTCAGCTATTAAACCAGGCCCTGCCTCAATGCCAATTTCATTATGAAGCCAAGAGGCAGCACCTGCTGCAAAATGACTTTTCATTCCCTGCGCAAGAAAGCTTCCACATATACCAGCCAATACATCGCCAGAACCTGCAGTTGATAGGAACGGAGAAGATTCTTTAGCAAGAAGCGTTATATTTTTTGGCGATGAAATGATGGTATCATTACCCTTAAATAAAATTGTCGAATTAGTAATGTTCGCCGCCTTATTTGCTTTATCAATTTTAGTCATATTACCAAACTTAAATAATCTATTAAATTCTCCTTCATGAGGAGTTAGTATTATATTATTTCTTTTTCTTCTTTTTTTTAGCAAATCAAACAATTCATTTGGATTCTTTTCAAAAGAAGTCAGGCCATCAGCATCCAAAACAAATTCTATCTCTTCCTTAATTGCCCTTACAACTAGCCCTTTGATCATTTGATTTACACCACTTCCTGGTCCAATAATCAAAGTTTTGATTTTTTTTTCTTTTACGAAGTTAAAAAATTCTTCTGTGCTGTTTATTTCTTTTAACATTACTGAAGTAAGGTGAGAGGCATTAACTACTAAAGCATCAGTCTCAGATGCAAGAGTGACTGCGCCTGCGCCTGACCGTAAAGCCGAAACCGCAGCTAAACGTGATGCACCTGTAGATACCAATGGTCCAGACTTAACAAGAATATGACCTCTTTTATATTTGTGATCAAACATTGAAGGCCATTTAAAGTTTCTTATCCATGATTCAGGAATGTTTAATTTTACTTTAGATAATCTTGTGGCCTTGGAAATTTCTGATTTTTTTTCACCAATTGAAACAACATGAATATTGCCTGAATTTATTTTTCCAGGTAATAAATAATGACCAACCTTAGGTGCAACAAAAGTTATTGTATGATTAGCTTTAATGGAAATTGGCATTAAGTTACCAGAATCAGGGTTAATCCCACTCGCAATATCAATAGAAACCTTACAGGCTTTTGTTTTATTAATTTTTTCTACAATTTTTATAAAGTTATTTGAAAATTTCCTTCTAAGCCCTATACCAAAAATACTATCTATAATCATAGAGTATTTATTTAAATTTAGATCATCGAATTTTTGAGGAGAAATATCTAAATTTTTTAATTTCTCATTTGAATATTTATTAATTCTAGTTTTATTTGAAATAGGAAAACTAATATCTACCTTATACCCGACTTTAAGAAGATATTTTGCGATCACAAGACCATCTCCTCCATTATTTCCGGGACCACACAAAATTAAAATTTTTTTATTAAACTCTTTTAGAGAAGGAATTATTTTTTTTTCAATATTTATAGAAGCCGATTTACCAGCATTTTCCATTAAATCTGAAAACTTAATACCTCTTCTGACACATAACTTATCTAACTCATAAGAAGATTTTGATGTAAATATAGTGTTAAGCATTAATTGACCGTGCTTTCTAGACTCTTCCCTAATTTCACTAATTTTAATCTATTATTTATTTTTCTTATCTCGGTAATAGAGCAGTTTGAGGGTTGAAAATTAACAATTTTATCAGATTTAAGTATTTCACCTATAATAGTATTAATTACTACAAAGTGTGTAAATATAATTGTGTCTTTGTTTAAGGAATAAATATTGTTAATAATATTTTCTTTCCATTGAATAAAATTTACACCAGAATCTATAGTTTCTTTATCTTTCAATAATTCAGACCAAGTTAAAGGTAAGACCCCTCGCAGCCAATTAACTCTTTTTTCCAAATCAAGATTTGGAGATGGAAGCTCCCTAAAATTATCATTAATTAATATTTCTGAAAACTTTTTTTCAAGAGCTAAAGAGGCAGTTTCTTTACACCTATTCAAAGGGCTTGATATAAAATCAATATTATTTATTGAGTTTTCATTAATAGTAGAGCTCACAAATTTTACAAGAGACTGCGCTTGTGATTTCCCTAGCTCACTTAAAGGTGGGTCTTGTGAAGTCCATCCTTCAGTTGCTTCTCCGTGTCTAACAAGATATATTTTGATCATTTCTATATTGAAAAAATGTTAAAACCTTCAGAGTTTCTTGAAACAACGCAATCCCTATTTAAGCATTCTTCTGTCATCATAATTTCAAGAGTTTTTTCATCATTTGAAATAGCTATAAATCTATTATTATTTGTATCTAATCGTCCTATTACTATTCCCATTTGTGGACCATCTCTTCCGTTTGCAACAGTATATGTTTCTATTTTTGCATTTCCGTTTGGATTTTCATCAACATCCGGTCTATTCAAATCATCAATTGTTTTTTGATAATTTTTTGGTTCTTCCCTTTTCCAATTCCCTTCATAAGGAATATTTGAATAAAGCCCTATTCCATGTTTTGTTGCATACCACCCATTTGATGTACAAAGCCCTTTGCTGTTATTGTTTTCTCTTAATCTTTCCATCATTGTAGCTATAGAGTGACTGACATAATTATTTCCTGCACCACCAAAAAAAGGTAATCCGCCAGTAACAGTTAAGGGTTTGGATGTAGTTTCAGGAATATCTAATGCTTCTCTTCCCAATTCAACCATACTTGGAAAACATGAATATAAATCAAAAAAATCTATTTCATCTATATTCCATTTTGCCATGGATAATGCTTTTTCACCCATAAGTCTTATAGCCATAGATTTATGAAGATCGGGTCTTTCAGTAACATTCCAAACCTCATTAATGTCTGCACAACCATGAAGGTAAATCCTTTTTGATTTTGGGACAGAATATTCATTAGCTTTTTTTTCACTCATGATTATTAAAGAAGCACTTTGATCAACTTCCATTATTGCGTTCATATATTTTGTATAAGGAAACCCAACAAACCTATTGCTCTGATTAGGCGTAGATATTTCCTTAGCACTTCGATAAGTTGGAAACCAAGAATTTGAGTTTTGGCTTGCGACTTTTGTAAAAGGCTCAAACATTTCCCCTAAATAATCTAGGTGTTTTTCTATCGAATGATTTTTCTTTCCTCTTATGGCATTTTCAAAAAGTGGATAAACATTAATAGGAAATATAATTCCGTGTTTCATCTCATTTTCTGTTCCACCAGGTTTTTCAAACCCTAGATCAATTCTTTCTCCGCCTGCATCCTCACCCCAGCCCGTCTTAATTCCTAATTTTGAAGCTTTTCTCATAGAAGAAAAACATTCTGCTCCTGATAGAAGCGCTACCTCAGTCTCACATCTGGTTATCATTTCAGCTAAAATATTTATTAGATATTGCGGTGTATTCCCTCCAGATGGCCCATTAAATGTTTTTGCATCATTAATGCCTAAACTATTAGCAAGGGATTGCGGGGGATTAGCATAAATACTAAAAGGTGGTCTTCTTCCTCCGCCTGAGTCAAAGATAAATCTTACAGTTGTTACTGTATCAATTTTGTCTTCTAAAGATTCAATAGTGCTATCTTCAAATGCCCTTAAAGAAGACTCTTTCATTAATTCAATTGGGTTTTTAGCTTCTTTTGGGTTATCGACTTTTTGAGTTATTTGTCCGCAACCAACCAATACAGGTGTGTTATCTTTAATAGACATAAGGTCTCCTTTGCATTTTTAAAAAATGAATATAATCATAACAAACAAACATATTTTTCCTATTAAATTTTAATTAAATAGTTACACACTATCGACTTACACATATTACATATAACGAAATCATCACAGGTAAATATTAGTTTGGCATAAATTTTGCTTATGTATAGTATAATTTTTTGGAGAAAGACATGAAGAAAATAACAGCAATAATAAAACCTTTTAAGCTTGATGAAGTAAGGGATGCACTGCAAGAAATAGATATTTCTGGTGTAACTGTTACTGAGGCCAAGGGCTTTGGGAGGCAAAAAGGTCACACTGAATTATATAGAGGTGCAGAATATAATGTAGATTTCTTACCGAAGATTGTTCTTGATATTGTTGTAGATGACGATAAGTGCGACAAAGCCTGCGAAGTAATAACAAAATCAGCATATACAGGTAAAATTGGTGATGGAAAAATCTTTATAAGCAGTATTGATGAAGCAATAAGAATTAGAACCAGTGAAACAGGTTCTGAAGCAATTTAATTTCAATTTTTTTTAATAACGGAGAACAGCATGAAAAAATATGAATATGTATGGTTGGATGGATACCAACCTGAGCCTTACTTAAGAAGTAAAGTGAAAGTTACTAGCGATAGAACACCGCCTGAATGGTCATTTGATGGCTCGTCAACACAACAAGCTGATACTGTAGGTTCAGATTGTATTCTTATACCAGTTCAAGAATATAAAAATCCATTATTTGGAGACTCTTTAGTTATGTGTGGAGTTCAAACAGGCGCTAGAGAAACACATTCAACAAATATGAGACATGCGGCATCTGAGATTGTCACTGATGAGTGGTGGTTTGGGTTTGAGCAAGAATATTTTATAACAAATCCTGATGGTTCCATTCTGGGATGGGAAGAAGGTATACCCGAAAAACCACAAGGTGAATACTATTGCGGTGTTGGTGCAGCAAATGTTAAGGGTAGAGATGTATCTGAAGCTCATTTAGAAGCTTGTCTAGAAGCTGGTATTGAACTTACCGGGACAAATGCTGAAGTTGCCCTTGGTCAATGGGAATATCAATGTCTAGGTAAAGGTATAAAAGCTGGTGATGATTTATGGATGAGTAGATATCTTCTGCAGAAGGTTGGTGAAGAATTCGATGTTTGTGTTAACTTCCATCCTAAACCTCAAGAAGGCGACTGGAATGGTTCTGGAATGCATACCAATTTTTCTAATGAACAAATGAGATCAAATGGTTCTGAAGAACTTTTTACATCTTTTTGTGAAAAGTTAGGTGAAGTTCATGATCAAGGTATAGCTTCTTACGGTTCAGATAATGATAAAAGACTTACTGGTCTTCATGAAACTCAAAAGATTACTGAATTTTCTTATGGAGTTAGTGATAGGGGCGCAAGTATTCGTATTCCAATATACACAGTAGAACATAATTGGAATGGTTACCTTGAAGATAGAAGACCTGCTTCAAATGCAGATCCCTACAAAATCATTTCTCATATTGTTGGGACTTTAACTAGTTAACTCCAGCTATATATGACAATAAAAAAGCCCAACAATTAGTTGGGCTTTTTCTTTTTCTCGAATCAATCTCTATATAAATGCTAATTCAAAATGAATAAACATAAGAAATATGATGCTTCCTCTATAGAAGTTCTCGAGGGTCTAGAGCCAGTCAGAAGAAGACCAGGAATGTATATTGGAGGAACAGATAATGCTTCCATGCACCATTTGTTTTCTGAGGTAATAGATAATGCTATGGATGAAGCTGTTGCTAATTTTGCATCTTTTATAGAAGTAAAAGTTGAAATAGATAATACTATTTCAATTTATGATAATGGCAGAGGAATTCCGATTGATCCTCACCCTAATTTTCCTAATAAATCTGCTTTGGAAGTCATCATGACAACATTACATGCAGGGGGTAAATTTAGTAATAAGGTTTATCAAACATCTGGCGGGCTTCATGGAGTTGGTATAAGCGTAGTTAATGCTCTTTCAGAGTTTGTTGATGTTGAGGTTTATAGAAATAAAAAAATTTATAATCAAAAGTTTTCAAGGGGTCACCCTACTTCGAAACTAAAAGAAATAAAAAAGAATATAAATAAAAAAGGTACAAAAATCAGTTTCAAGCCTGATCCAGAAATTTTTGGATCGGATAACTACTTTAATTGTAATAAATTATATGATTTCAGTAAATCAAAGGCGTATCTCTTTGCAGGTGTTGAAATCAGATGGTTTTGTGATAGTGAAATTTCAAAAAAAGAAAATATCCCTGAAAATGATGTATTTAAGTTTTCGCAAGGTCTTATTGACTTAGTTCAAAATGAAGTTGATGAAAAGATGTCCCTGCTATCAGAAATTTTTTCAGGTAATAGAGAAAAAGATAAAAATAATTTATCTTTCGAGTGGGCAATCAATTGGTCATTAGGAACTAATGCATTTCTTAACTCTTACTGCAATACAGTTCCTACGCCCCAAGGCGGTACACATGAGCTTGGTTTAAGGGGCGGACTTTTAAAAGCAATAAGGTCCCATGGTGAACGCGCAGGTAATAAAATCGCACAAAAAGTAAATTCCGATGATATAGCCAAAAACCTTATAGGAGCAATTTCCGTTTTTCTTCCTGAGCCAAAGTTCCAAGGGCAAACAAAAGATAAACTATCAAATAAATCCATACAAAAAGTAATTGAAAATGCAATAAAAGATAGATTTGAAACACTTTTATCAAATTCTCCGCAACAGACTGAAGCATTATTAAAATATGTTTATTCAATAACAGAAGAAAGACTTAAGAAGAAACAAGATAAAGAAACAACTAGAAAGAGCGCTATTAGAAAATTAAGGCTTCCTGGAAAACTAGCTGATTGCTCTCAAGGAAACAGCGAGGGTACAGAATTATTTATTGTAGAGGGAGATAGCGCAGGCGGTTCCGCTAAACAGGCAAGAGATAGAAGATTTCAAGCTATTTTACCATTAAGAGGAAAGGTTCTAAATGTAGCTAATTCTACTAAATCAAAAATTCGAGATAATCAGCAGATTTCAGATCTTATTCAAGCCTTAGGTTGTGGGTCAGGAGATCTTTATAGTGAAGAAAATCTTAGATATGAGAAAATAATAATTATGACTGATGCTGATGTGGATGGCGCACATATTGCATCATTATTAATCACTTTCTTTCATGAAGAAATTCCTGAGATAATCGATCAAGGAAAGCTATTCTTAGCTTTGCCTCCGCTTTATAAGATTTCACAAGGAAAAAAGTTTTTTTATGCGAAGGATGATCATGATAGAGATGAAATCATTAAAAAACATCTCGATGAAACAAAAAAAATTGAAATAAATAGATTTAAGGGCTTAGGTGAAATGATGCCTGCTCAATTGAAAGAAACGACAATGCTACCTGGTAACAGAACATTATTAAGAATAGTTAATCCCGAAGATAGAAAAAAAGTATCTAAAACAGTTGTAACCAATTTAATGGGCAACAAACCTGAATTAAGGTTTGAATTCATTAGAGAAAAGGCTAATCTATACGACAATATTAGAAGTTAATTTTCTTAAGGAGTTATTTATGGATTTTAATAAGATAAGTTTGGAAGTTTCCGACAATATTGGAATTATGCGGTTTAATGATCCTACAGTTAGAAATGCAGTCTCAGCGGAAATGTTGGAAGGTATATGGGAATGTCTTAATGAAATTGAAAAAAAAGACTCAAAAATAAAATGCCTTTTAATTACCGGTGAAGGAAAAGGTTTCTGCGCTGGCGCAAATTTATCTACTGGCTCAGAAAAATCTAACTCTGGCAGACAAGATGCCGGTCATGCTCTTGAGACAATGTATCATCCAATATTAAGAAGGTTAAAAAATATGAATATTCCTATTGTAACTGCAGTTAATGGTGCAGCCGCAGGAATAGGAATGTCTTTTGCATTAATGGGTGATATTGTTATAGCTTCAAAATCTGCTTTTTTTCTTCAAGCTTTTAGAAGGATAGGTCTTGTTCCTGATGGCGGGTCAACATGGCTTCTTCCGAGGTTAATAGGTAATGCAAGGGCTAAAGAACTGTCAATTCTAGGTGAAAGATTGCCAGCTGAAAAAGCCTATGATTGGGGATTGATTAATAGATTAACTGAAGACGATGAACTAATAAATAATTCTATGGAGATTTGTAAAGAATTAGCAAATGGTCCCATGTCCTTAAGGCTTATAAGAAAAGCCTTCTGGGAAAGCTCAGACAATACCTATGAAGAGCAACTTAATTTAGAGAGAGAACTTCAATTTGAGGCTGGAAATTCGGAAGATTTTAAAGAAGGAGTTAAAGCCTTTCTTGATAAAAGAGACGCTGAATTTAAAGGTAATTAGTTTAATTTTTAATAAACTCAACTGGAATTTCCGCTTGTTCTAAAGTTACTGATTCACCGCATCCACATTCATCAGTTTGATTAGGGTTATTAAATATAAAACCTGAATTTAATTTCGTTTCTTCATAGTCAAGCTCAGTTCCAAGTAAAAATAAGAGGGCAGAGTTATCAACTATAACATTGATATTGTTAAGCTTTACAAGCTCTCCTCCAACATCAAGGTCTTCAACATAATCCATGGTGTAGGCCATTCCAGCGCAACCGCCATTTTCAACACCAATTTTAATAGCCTTAATATCTCTTT
>Ga0209404_10000116_pt1 | contig 70910 bp, 52 predicted proteins | sample TroAtlMetagenome_2_FD_187447 | JGI IMG/M metagenome (GOLD analysis project Ga0209404, IMG submission 187447) | Marine eukaryotic phytoplankton communities from Atlantic Ocean - Tropical Atlantic ANT8 Metagenome (SPAdes) (version 2) | ecosystem: Environmental > Aquatic > Marine > Oceanic...
CGGCACAGCAATTCCCGGCTTATCGCTCTAAACAAATCCGGCGTTGGCTGTACCAAGGTCGCGCCGGATCCTTTAATGCGATGAGTGACCTACCCAAAAAACTCCGTGACCAGCTCGAGAAAGACTACATCATCTGGACCACCAAGGTGGTGAAACATCAAAAGTCCAAAGATGGTACAGAAAAACTACTACTCGAATTAGCCGATGGTGGCAGGATTGAATGCGTCCTGCTAAAAGAAGAAAACCGCCGAACGATCTGCATTAGCAGTCAGGTTGGGTGTGCCATGGGCTGCGTCTTTTGCGCTAGTGGTCTAGACGGCGTTGATCGCAACTTAACGTCCGGCGAAATCATAGAACAGATGCTACGTTTGCAACGGCTACTTCCCGAGGAAGAACGGCTAAGTCATATCGTCGTGATGGGTATGGGCGAACCACTAGCAAATCTTGACAGATTACTGCCAGCACTAGATCAGGCCAGTGCTGAAGACGGTTTGGGTATCAGTGCACGACGCATTACTATTTCAACCGTTGGGTTACCAAAAGCGATCAAACGTCTGGCTGATCTAAACAGCCGCTATCACTTGGCTGTTTCATTACATGCCCCAAATGATCAACTCCGAGATGAGATCGTGCCGGTCAACTCCAACATTGGCATCAACAAAATCATTGAATCCGCTGACCATTATTTTGATGTTTCGAGCCGTCGCTTAACATTTGAATACGTACTTCTTAGAGATATCAATGATCAACCAGAGCATGCTCACCAATTAGCAAAGCTACTGAAATCCAGAAATATATTACTTAATGTTATTCCTTATAATCCAGTGGCTGGATTGCCCTATCGTACACCTTCCTCGAAGACGATCAGTGAGTTTCGAGCGATCTTGCTTCGAGCCAACATCAATATTCAGTTTCGGCAGCGAAAAGGGGATGATATCGACGCTGCCTGCGGGCAATTACGCCGTAAAACAGGCGACTTACACGAGATTCAGCCTCTCAATTGACCAAATGGTAGGTATTACAAGCAATCTGGCTTTGATTTATTTAATGTTAATTCGCTATCATAAGGCTTGTTAATGGCAGGTTTCCAATGAAACCCAAGGGAAATCTGCCCCATAACCTATCGAAAGATAGGTTTTTCGTGGCTCCATCTATAAGAATCAAATGGCTAAAAAGAAGGCTGTGAAAAAGAAAGCGGCAAAGAAGAAGGCTGCTCCTAAGAAGAAGGCGGCTAAAAAGAAGGCTGCTCCTAAGAAGAAGGCGGCTAAAAAGAAGGCTGCTCCTAAGAAGAAGGCGGCTAAAAAGAAGGCTGCACCTAAGAAAAAAGCGGCTAAAAAGAAAAAGGCTGCTGTCAAAGCTGCCGCTGGGAGTAGTGCACCTAAAAAACGTACTCGACGACGACGTAAGCAAACGATCAAGAAGATATTTTGGGTCGTATTCAGCTCTACTATGAAACCCGTCGCAAAATTTGAGTTCCATGAAAAGAAAGAGGCGTTGGCTAAGGTCGAAACGCTTAGTAAGAAGTCCCCTCACTTCCTGCAAAAGCGCAAGGAAGAGATTGAGGTGGAGGACGAGTAACTTTCCATTCACGAAAAAAGCGTGGCAAATCAAATCGGATTGCCACGCTTTTTTTTGTTGTCTAAGGTGATGCCTATTCAGCAGATGCTTCCGCTTCGCCTTCCGTTGCAATTGCAAAGATGTGAGTCTTATTTGCAATGAAAAGAGTTCCGTTAGCAACGACTGGTGTTGAGTAGACTGAGTTACCCATATTGATCTCTTCAATTGGATCTTTAGCGTCTGCACTCAGTTCAAAGATGGCAATATCACCATCTTCATCGCCAATGTAAACGTGGCCGTCAACAATCAGTGGAGAACCCCAGGCTGCTGCAAACATATCATAGGTAAAATGGACCTCACCAGTCTTCGCATTTAGACAATGGAACAAGCCGCTGAAGTCTGAGATATACAGCAAGTCATTCTTGATGCAAACAGTTCCACAGCTACGATGCATCTGTTCTTCAAAATTGATATCACCATCACCATCCACGTCATTTACACTGTAGTGCCAAACCACTGCGGAGTTCTCATTATCACGAGCAACCTGACCATCTTCTTCGATAACAGCCTGAAGACGCTGGTGTTCGATTTCTTCACCGGTTTCAACATCGATTGCCAATTCAGGACTAACGTTGCCACGTTTAGAAGGATCGATACACCACAAGTGGCCTTCACCTTCACCATGTTCCGGGTCCTGACCAACAGCAACATAGACGTGACCGTCATAGATTACGGGGGTAGCAATAATATTATTACGAGTACCACGACCACCCAGAATCCATTTACTTACTTTTGGATTAGCATCAAATTTCCAAAGTAATTCGGGAACACCATCATTACCCTTATCAGCTTTGAAACTGTACACCCAACCATCACCACCAGCGAAAATCGCCTGTGGTACTCCATCAAAAAGACCTACGGCGGGCGAAGACCACTGACCGTGCAGGATATTGTCGAATGGTGATTTATCAGTCCAATAAACTTCCCCTGTATTTTTGTCCATCGCGATGAAGCTAGGAGCATCTGGAGAGGGGAGATTGATGTGAGATTCATCAAGACCGTTGGAGGTGTTAATGAACAGTAGATCACCCATCGCTGTAATAGAGCAGGAGCACATATTGTGCTGGGATACTTCAAGATTGCCCATCATGTCATATTCCCAAAGCGTATCAGCTTCTTCTGTGTCATTCGGAGTCACCACTTTGAAGACACTCAGTTTTGGGCCCATAAGCTGAGCAATTACAGTGCGATCTTCGTCGCCAATCTTCGCCGTCAGAGTCCATTTTTTGCCACCGTCGTCGGCGACGACAGAGACTTCTTCAGGAAGAACAACTCCCGCCTTCGCGGTCGCAGCTCGCAAGGTGTCATTGACCGTACCTTCATTCAAAGCAGTGACAGCAGGAGCCACCTGGTCGGCTGCCGGATCCTCATTGACTCGAATATCAAACAAACGTGCTCGTTCACTGGTAATTTCACCATCGTCTGTTCCATCGTAGTAACCATCTGCATCCACACAAACCACTCTACCCCGGCTGGAAACGAACCAGATGCGATCACCTTCCATGTAAGGTGCACTACAAATTCCCTGCAGTGGCCAGTCATGAACACGACCTGTAGCTAGTTTTTCGCTGGAATGCTGCCAGAGGAAGTCACCGGTTTGTTCATCAAAGCATAGTAAAACCCCGAGATCGGTTGCAGAAGGATAACGGGCGAGATAGCCACCACTATTGTTTGTACCAACTAACACTTTGCCGCTACCAACAATCGGGTTACCGTAAGTTTGGCTACCGACTGCTGAAACCCATTTAATGTTCTCCTGACCAGACCATTCACCCGTTTCACGATCCCGGCGACCCACGTTCCAGTTAGTGGGAATGCCTGTCGCTTCAGGCGTGTTATTTCGATAGGAGGTGCCGCCCCATTGACCCCAATCCCCGGGGGCAATCACAGGATCGCCTTTGTCATCTAATTTAAAGTTGAACAGGTCTGCCGGATTAGCGGCTGTTTCTTCAGCGGTTTCTTCGGTATCAGAATCGTCGTCTGGATCGGCTTCCGATTCCTGCAGACCGTCGGTCGCTTCCTGCTGAATGTCGCCGGTACCGTCCTTCTTCTCCGAACAACCTGAAATCGTCGCCACGGTGAACAATCCCAGCAAAAAGCATAGGGTAAGTAATCCGATAACTCTTGCATTCTTCATTATCAATTCTCCGGTCCGAAATTTATATCGAGTTGAACGGGACCTCAATCTAATCAACTCGTGGGCTTCTAAGTTGTCTCTTCACTTGTTTTATTGATTCGCAGTAACGGTGATGTTATCCAGATAAATCTCAGCGTCTTTAGCATTACCGTAAAGTCCGGGACTACCCTGAGTTACTGGAACGTCATCCGTAACTTCCAGCATCCATTCCGATGGTTCGTCGGCGCCTTTTTCCCACACCTTCGCTCGTAATACTGCTTTACCATCTTCCACTGCGACCCGAAATTTCAACGTATACCACTGGTCTTCTTTCCAGGCAAAATCTACCGTTTTAGCGATCCGTTCCTGAGGAACCCAAGTGCGAATCTGTAATCGTTGGCTTTCCCCCTGCATGTCCAGACAATATCCCTGACCGGTCAGTCCGATATCAGGAAGCTTATCATTGTTACGAGCGCCTTTAACGTCGGCCTGAATAGTATAGTTAGATAAATCTGAATGGCCCATCCAAGAACGACTTCGGGTACCCTTCGGGATAGTCGTAATTTTGACCATGGCATTACTACCATCCACTTCACGAATTACATGACGATAACGAGCTCCAACCCATGTAATTGGAGGAGCTGACAGATCATCAAAATCAAAATTCCATGGCAGGTCTGGTACGATCCTAATTCGAGCTCGTCCTGAAAGTTCACCAACCGTGGCCGTGACATAAGCAGCAACATGCGCTGCATCCGCTGAGGAATGGAAGGTATTTCCTTCCATCGCACCGTAACCATCTACTGAAAGCTCGGCATTTTCTGCCGCACCAATTAGCTGACCAGCTGCATTGTAAAGTAGAACTTTATATTCCTGAGACCGTCCAGGACGAATCAAAGCATCCGCCGGTACAACCTGAACATGAGTTGCCACTGCGTCGCCGGAAACGGTTTCTTCGGGCTGAACGACAACTTCCGCCACAGCAGAGGTCTTCTCGGTATCCTCGACACAGTACAAACCACCACTGGTTTCAATATACAAACGCCCGTGAGAAACCACCGGTGAGGCATTCATTGTTTCACTATTTGGCAATCGACCACTAGCCAGTTTAACCAACCCTTCTTCTGCATCAGGCTGGAAGATTGCCCAGTTACCGGAATTACCGATTGCATAAATTTTTCCATCGGCATACAGAGGGCTACCACGCATCACTCGCCCAAGTGCCTGCTTGCGGCCAATCTGTTCCCCTGACTCCATGTCGTAGACATAAACTTTGGCACGGTCATCAAAACAATACAGTCGGTTACCAATCGCAAGTGGGGAAGACTTACCCATCATAACTTCTTCATATTTCCAAAGCTCATGGGACTTCGTCACATCCCCTTTTCCTGTCGCGTCGATCCCAACAACGGCTCCCATCGAAGTGCCAACTACATTTTCTTCACTATGCCCACTGAAGACTTTATCTCCAACAACAAGCGGCGATACGTTTAAGCCTCGTCGAGAGAATTTATATTGCCAAATATGATTACCCGTTCGCGGTTGAATTGCCCAAACAGCCCCATCGCCAGAACCAAACACCAACGACTTCTGACCAGCCAGTGCTGTTACCGTTGGAGTACTGTACGTCGTGTCATAAGGCAGTGGTCGGGTACCATTGAACCAGATAACTTCACCACTTGTCTTATCAAAAGCAATGAAACGGTGAGCTGGCTTTGCCATTTCACCCCATCCGATCACGATCGAACTGATGATTACCTGATTGTCAACGATGACCGGAGTATTGGTTCGACCACCGTATGTGCTCAGTAAACCAAAGCGCTCGTGCAATGGCACAGACCAGATTGTTTCCCCTGTTTCGCCGTGAATGCATTGAAAGAAGCCGCAGACACCTAAGGTGTAAATATTACCTGTTTCAGGATCCGCAGTAACGTTACTCCAACCAACTCGCGTGTCGGGTACATCGGAAAGCCAGACGTTAAAGACATTGGTCCAAATTGTTTCACCCGTGGCGGCATTCAGGCAAACAACTTGTTCACGTTCGCGTGAAGACTCACGCTCAGCGCGGCACAGCATATATAGCCGACCGTTCATAATAACGGGAGTACTTCGCCCACCTAAGTCTGTTCTCTTCCAACTAACATTACTTCCGGGTCCACCGTTCGGATCCCAGTCATCGACCAACCCGGTTTCCGGGGAGGTACCATTTGACCCAGGCCCACGCCAAAACGTCCAGTCGACTCCGTCTCGTTCAACCGGTTCACCCTGTAGTGTCATCGGCGCATTGGTTGCAGCTTCTTCCTCGGATGGCTGCGTTGACGGTTCTGTCACTTGATCTTCAACTGGTTCCTTCACTGGCTGTTCGGCAGGCTTTTCACCAGATGCTTCTGCGTCAGGATCACTACCATCTTTTTCGGTCGGTGTTTCAGGCTGTCCACCAGGGGTGCTGTTGGTTGATTCGTCCGAACATCCGCCAATTCCGAGAAACAGAATAACAAGCAACGCGGAGGCTAAATGTAACCACTTGCTCTGAAACTGCTGCATACGCATAGTCATTTCCTAAATCAAAGAAGCAATAAATTTCTTTACCGGGAACCCGCCGTTTTCTATCAGAAAACAAACAATTCGGTATCTTTTAACATAAATCTGCGGACACCGATAAGCAAGGCTGCACAGCCGTTGAACGCCGGAATTCCACCCCCTTTCAACATGGGCACAGCCGGTCGATTGGCATACTCGGCAAACTTCCTCACCGCGATGATGAAAACCATGGTGTAAAGGCTGAATTTCACTTCAGCTGGGAGGTTGAATTGTCCACATACCTAATTGTTTACCCCCTGCTTCCTGCTACCATAGAAGACATACCAATCATCAACTAAATAGACGTGATAGAGGCAGATTTCGCATGTCAGACTCGCTCTTTCAACAACTCGAAACCAGTATGCAAAACGGTGGCGTGGAGGCTGTTTTAGGACAGTTGATCTCCGGGCTAGTAAAAGAAAAAAAATATCACGAACTGTTTGAAGCATTGAAAATGCAGGTCCGCCACAGTATCGGCCTTCCTTTGCTCTATGGTGAATCCGGCGACGAGTTAGAAGAATCACAGCGAACCGCTCTTGAGGATGGTCTTATCAGTGCATGCCGCCAGGTTGGTATGGGCCTGCTAAAGGAGGGACGTATTTCAGAAGGGTATATGTATATGCGCCCGGTAGGAGATCGTCAGGCGGTCAAAGAGGTTCTAGATCAGGTGGAGGTCGGTGAAAGCAATCTCGACGAGTTAGTTGAGGTTTTACTTCAGGAGGGGGTTGATGTTGAACGCGGGTTTCAGATCGTACTGGACAGTTATGGAACCTGTAATTCCATTACCACTTACGAAACAGTCGTGGCTCACAAATCAAAACCTGAACAGCGGAAAGTTGCTAAACTCCTGTTAGATCATGTCCACGCTGAATTGTTTAACAATGTTAAGTCAGATATCGCTCATCGTAGCGAAGCGGAACCGGAAGAATCCACACTGCAAGGTTTGGTTGCAGATCGCGAATGGCTATTTGGAGAACATGCATATCATATCGATACCACTCACCTTGCATCAACAACACGCTTCAGTCGAATTCTGGAAGATGAAGCGAGTTTAAGAAAAGCATTAGACCTGACTCACTACGGTCGAATGCTAAATTCTCAATTTCAATATGAAGGTGATGAACCTTTCACGGATATCTACCCTGACCATGCTTTGTACTATCAGGCACTGCTGGGGGAAAATATTGACAACGCTTTGATACACTTCAAGCAGAAGGCAAGCGATGTACCACGTAACCAGTGGGGTACCTTGGCGGTGGAAGTTTACATCGACCTACTAAATCGAATTGGCCAAGTCGATGAAGCCATCGCAGCAACCGCCGAGCTTATTCAACCAGGTGAACGTACCAGTGGTCTCGCTCCGTCATTACTGGAACTTTGCGAATCCAAAGGAGATTACTCTCAATTGGTCGAATCCTGCCGCGGTGCCAACGATTTACTGGGGTTTGCTACAGGGGTAATGAAGGCAACAACCTCTTAAGCCGATAAACTTGCAGGTAATCTCCACTACATCTGAGTGTTGATAAAGTTGATCAATTGACGAAGACGTCCATGGTTCCTGCGATTGAAGTGCGCTACTAGACGAGTTAATCCGTTTGTATTCTCATCATCCTCTTCTTCTTCAAGCTTATCTGTCTGCACAAATTGACCGCTGTTGAGGATATCTGCAAAGTCGCGATTGACAATATCCAGCGATTCCTGTGGCAGCGGTTCTCTGATGCGTAACACTAAGTCCCGGCCAACATATCGCATGCTGTGATAGTTTTTATAGAACTGCATGATTTCATCAGCGGCTTCTTCAAAGTCTTCTGTTACCGAATACAAATGCAAATCTTCAGGTGAAATCATACCGCCGGCGAGGAGCTCTTTACGAATGAACTCATCCAGCGTCTTCCAGTAAGTACCACCCGGAGCATCTGCCAGAATGATCGGCACTACATCTCGTTTCCCGGTCTGAACAAGAGTGAGCACCTCCATCGCTTCATCCATCGTGCCAAATCCACCAGGATAGCAAACTACAGCATCACACTCTTTAACAAACATCAGCTTGCGAGTGAAAAAGTACTTCATGTTCACAAGCTTGTGGTCACCATCGATAATCGCATTAGCCGATTGTTCAAAGGGCAACATGATATTGAGGCCCATCGACATCTCGCGTCCAGCCCCTACATGCCCGGCCTCCATGATTCCATGTGCCGCCCCCGTGATGACCATCCAATCCCGTTTAGCCATGGCACGGCCAAAGTCAACACAAGCCTGATAGGTTGCTTCACCCGCAGGAGTTCTAGCTGAACCGAAAACAGTGACTTTGCGATGCTTGCGATAGGGAGCAAAAACCTTAAAGGCATAACGTAATTCTCGCAAAGTACGGCTGAGAATCTTCATATCTCCCCGTGCGGGATGGTCATCGGCCAGTCGTTGAGCAGAATTACGGATACGTAAGATCAAATCGTCGATACGTTCCTGACTTTGTTCTTCACTCATCACATGATCTCCTTACAAGTCTTCTTCTCTGTGGAGGATTTACTCCTTACATTGTTTCGATTTGAGCAATCGCAGGCAATAAGAAAAAGCCTTCGGAGTACCGCTCCCCGCAGAGCGCCATTCCGAAGGCCCATTCATCTCACCTGCCGTCCCGAATCTACCAGCCACGGGACGAGGTTGCTACCTGACAATCAGGCAGCATTTCGCATACGCTCGTATGCCTGAATCACTTCAAAAAGATCAGTGCTAACCTCGATTTGATCATCTTCAAAATCCTGAACCCAAGCTCGTTGGGTTAATAACGCATCTGTTAATGCGGGGAGGATTTCACCAAGTTTTACTATGATCTGAGTTTCCTGCTCCAAATGGTCCAGTACTGCAGTTTGTCCGATTGCTTTAGTTTGAGCTGCCTGGAAATCCAAAATACGACGGACCATTTAATTATTCCCTACCTGCCTAGTTTCTAGCTGTTTTCTAGGCCGTTCCTGCGTTAGTCAGTGGCTTATAACGAACTTCCCTGTTCACTTTTATCATATGCCAACATCACGGCACCCCTGCCGCGTGATAACTGAATCGTCCAGATCAGAATGGACCTGAGCTGAAATTCAGCATTTCTCTAAACTTTATCGAATAATTACCGAACCGTGCCCCACGAACAAATTGCTGAATATGCAGTTCATCAGACACCCTCTCAATTCGGTATCTCTTAGTTATATTGAAAGAACCATGAGCACTCCCTCCCAAGAGCCGAATTTCGAAGGTCTACACATAGCAGCGTTTGAAAGTCGCCGCGCGGATGACATGGCGCGCCTCATCGAACGCAATAACGGGGTTGCGCATGTAAGTCCCTCAATGCGAGAAGTCGCTTTGGAAGAAAACAGACCCAGTATTGATCTGGCCAACAGAGTCATCACTGGTGAAGTCGATGTACTCATCGTGATGACCGGTGTCGGATTTAAGCACCTCATCAGTGCTATTGAACGTCATGTAGATATAGAACGATTCCTCAACTGCCTGCAAGACATGACAACTGTAGCGCGTGGCCCAAAACCTGTCACTGCCATGAAAGCGTATGGCATTACGCCTACAATCCAAGTACCATCACCCAATACCTGGCGAGAAGTACTGTCAACGCTGGATCAGCAGTTGTCGGTCAATCAACTAAGGATTGCTCTTCAGGAGTATGGGAAGCCTAACCTAAGTCTGGTGGCCGGACTGGAGGCGCGTGGGGCTCACATCCAAACGGTTAAAGTCTATCGTTGGGAATTGCCGGAAGATACATCTCTTCTGGAACAGAACATTCGGGCCATTATTGCTGGGGAGATAGATGTGCTAATGTTTACATCAGCTCAACAGTCAACCAACCTATTCGCGTTAGCCGGCCAACTTGGTCTCGAAGATGAACTAAAAGCACAATTTGATAAATGCGTTATCGTTTCGATTGGTCCGACAACCACCGAATGGATGCGTCATTTATCTTTACCGGTGGATCTGGAGCCTGAAAAACCCAAGATGGGCCCGATGGTCATCACCGCCGCTCGTAAAAGCAAAGAATTAAAAAAGAGAAAGAAGAGGATTCGCCATATGCTATCCGGCCCGAGCTCAGATGTACTCGACCCTCATGCACCCTGGTACGACAGTCCATTTATGAAAGCCTGCCGCGGTGAAGAAACTAAAGTCACTCCCGTCTGGCTAATGCGGCAGGCTGGACGATATATGAAAGAGTATCGGGATATCCGTAGTCAGACGACTTTCCTTGAATTGTGTAAACGGCCCGACCTATGTGCTGAGATCATGGTAACGGCGGTTACCAAACTTGGCGTCGATGCAGCAATCATTTTTTCTGACCTGCTTCCCATCCTAGAGCCGATGGGGCTCGATTTAGAGTTTGCTAAAGGGGAAGGTCCTGTCATTCATAACCCCATTCGTGAAGTTAAAGACATCGAACGCGTGATGGAATTGGAGAGTGTTGAGTCACTCGACTTCGTAATGGAAACGGTGAAGCAAACTCGACTCGAACTACCGGCAGATATGCCATTAATTGGTTTTTCAGGAGCTCCGTTCACATTGGCTAGTTACGCCATCGAAGGTGGTTCCAGCCGTAACTACCTCAACACTAAAACAATCATGTATCGTGATGAAGGTGCCTGGCGGGAACTAATGCAGCGATTCGTACGAGCGATCACTCGTTACCTCAACGCACAAATTGCTGCCGGCGCACAATGTGTTCAATTGTTTGATTCCTGGGCGGGTTGTTTAGGCACGGACGATTACCGACGGTATGTACTACCTTACATTCAGGAGATCATCGCGGAGATTACACCCGGCGTACCGGTCATCAACTTCGCAACCGGTAACCCAGCATTACTCCCCTTATTAGCAGAAGCCGGCACCCGAGTTGTCGGAGTGGACTGGCGAATTCGTCTGGATGACGCCTGGGAGACGATTGGGCATGACCGTTCAGTCCAGGGCAATCTGGATCCGCTCGTTCTTCTAGCTGATCAAAATACGATTCGCCGTCGCACCCAAGAAGTATTGGACCAGGCTGCTGGGCGACCGGGCCACATCTTCAATCTAGGTCATGGTGTCTTACAGCAGACTCCTGTTGAAAATGCCATCGCCTTGGTTGACATCGTGCACGAATTAAGTTCCCGGTAACCGTGGAACTAACTACCAGTTTAAATCTCTTGGTCTGATATTCCAAATCGGAACTTAGATGGTTTCACAATTGGTGCGAGAATTTTGCGTTTACCTGCGCTGGGTTTGGTCGCCGGCTTAGGAGTATCACCCTTAGCTGGCCTGGATGTGGCGTTAAGATTCTTCAACGGTGGTAGAGGATTTAATTTCAGATCAAGTTTCAGCCCAAGATTGACTTCTGATAAAGACGTGCCCGAAAGATCTTTCATGATCAATTCCAAAGCTTCCTGCAATGCTCCCTGACGCACGGTTTTGGATACGTCAATTGGCTCATTAGCCTTTAACTGCATGGTAAAGAAACAAAAGATTATTATTGCAATGGTGGTTTTCGTAATTCTCATATTTCCAAATCCGCCTAACGTGGATTAACCGTACAACAGCCTTATTTCATTTGTTATCGGGTAACGTTTATCTTGAATATTACTGTTCTACGGAATTTATGAGATTTTGATAAACTGTAACGATTAAATAAAGAAAACCCCCGCAACCTATCAACGTGGACTGATGAATTTGCTGTCTGTTTTTCAGCCAGCGGCCTGAGCGGGTAAAGACTTATCAACACTCATTGGCTTGGAATTCATACGTGACCGAACTCTCGAAAACACCTTACGAAATAGCGGACTTCTCACAAATCGAAGGCGTGCCCTGCCCCTGCGGTACAGCGAGACGTGCTTTTACTGAGGTGGATGATTTCCCTGGAACCATTCATGTCACAGAAATCTCCACGGAGGCGCAAACTCACTACCACAAAACACTCACGGAGACCTACTTCTTTCTTGAATGTGACGAGGACGCCAAAATGCAACTTAATGATGAGATCATCTCTGTGAAGCCGGGAATGGCGATTATCATTCGTCCGGGTACGCACCATCGAGCCCTTGGAAAAATGAAAGTGCTCATTATGGTCTTACCGAAATTCGATCCGGAAGACGAGTATCTGGTTTAACCCGCTGGAGTAAGGTCCTGATCTTCCCAGGGATTTTGCCAGTCACCCCAGTTCTCAAGATACTGTCTATAAATCGGAAACTCATCACTTTTGGATTCTAACCACGCCTGGGTTTCACGGACAATTCTCTGTTCGTCCTGAAGAGTCAGATCACCAGTCAAAACACTGGTTCTAAGAAATACAAAATAGGTGTCTAGCACATCACAGCGGCAATAATCATTAATACGCTGAAGGTTACCTTCGTTGTACAGTTGGTGAACCATATCTCCAGCAACATCCATCTTCCCGGGCTTGCCAATCAGGTTAGCCATCAGATTCAAGCCACCATACATTCGTGACGCACCATGATTGGTTAGAACATCCTGAACGTCAAAATGGCTCTGAAAGTTATAGCGGTTGCGAGGCTGATTAAAACTTTTCGATTGCAGAGAGAACCATCTTTTCAGCGAGATTCCATAGCGGAATGCACCTAATTCCATCACCGGAACGTCAAAGCCGCGGCCATTGAACGTGACAAGCGTCGCTTGATACTTCTCCCAACCTTTCCAGAAATGCTGGGTAATGATATGTGGTCGCCCTTCCTGTTCATCCAATGCGACCAAATCTACCAGTTCATAAGCCTGATTAACCTTTGCGACAACAACCGAAACCGGTAAATGGTAAGTATGAGGTACAAAATCAGAACCGTTTTTATCTAGCAGCTCCTTTTGGTACTTTTCAATTGCCTGTTGAGGCTGCAATGCTTCCTTCGGATAACGAATATGAGAAATCAGTTCCCCATCCGGGACCGTTTCGATATCAAAAACCAAAAAACGAATATCGCTCATCAATAAATCTTTCGTAATAATCGCTACTTGAAGCTGACTGTCGCGACTTCGCAAGAACTACGCTAAGTAGCTCTAAACTAAGACTAGCTATTGTTTGCCCAAACGACTGCTGTTTGGATAAGTACCTGACCTTGTTGGATCATTTCATCCAGGCATGCCCATTCCAGTGGCGAATGCTGAGTGTGTTGACCACTCGATAGATTGGGAGTTGGGAGTCCTTTTTCAGTAAGCATCGAACCATCCGTTCCTCCTCGAATCGAACTGAGCCTGTACTCAAGACCAAGCTCATCATGAGCCTGTTTTGCGAATTCAACTGCTCGAGGTTCCTTTGGAAGCCCATCAGCCATATTGCGATATTGCTTTTGATGATCAACTTCAATAGTGATCCCTGGGTAATCCTTCTCAACCTGTCTCGCAATTTCACATACCAAGTCAGCTTTCTCTTGTAATTGAGCCGTATCAAAATCCCGCAGAAGGATTTTGATAGTCACTTCAGCAACACCCCCATTCAAGACATAAGGGTGAATAAAACCAACTCGGTCTTCCGTAGTTTCAGGTGCCTGATCCCGCGGTAATCGTTCAAGCAAAGCACCTGCGGCCCGTAGCGCATTTACCATTCGGTCCTTGGCAATCGAAGGATGGATATTAACCCCTTTGACACTCACCGACAGGCCGTCAGCCGAAAACGTTTCCACATCAATGTCGCCCGCGCCGCCTCCATCAAGCGTGTAGGCAGCTACGGCTCCCATCTTCTCGATATCCACATGATTTACACCACGGCCGATTTCCTCATCACAAGTAAACAAAATTCGAATCGGGCCATGCTTGATCTCAGGATGCTCTGTTAAATAATGAGCGGACTCCATGATAATAGCGATGCCCGCTTTATCGTCACCACCGAGCAATGTCGTGCCATCCGTGGTAATCAGCGTCTTCCCAATTAAGTCATTTAACTCAGGGCTATCCGCAATGGTAATCACCTTAGAGGAGTCTCCTGGCAGCGGGATATCACCACCCTCATAACTTTCAATCACGTGAGGCTTCACATTTTCCCCTGTCGTCTCAGGTGATGTATCTAGGTGTGAATTCCAGCCAATGGTAGGAGCATCGTCAACGTTACCAGGAATCATCGCCCAAACTAATCCATACTCATCTACATGAGCGTCTTGGGCCCCAAGTTCTTCCAGTTCAGCGAGTATAATTCTCCCCAATTCCCACTGACCTTCACTGCTGGGATAGATCTGAGTTTCAGCATTCGCCGTCGTGTTTACTTTGACGTACCGAAGAAACCTCTCCAGTAACCGCTCTCGATTTAGATTCGCTAATTCTGCCATGATGATATTCCTAGATATTATTTAGTGGCTTCCCGAATCAAATGTCTCAATTCCGGGAGAATGATTTGTTCCATTGCCAATTGCACAGCAGCAGGAGATCCCGGCATGGTGATCACTAACAATTCATTGATCAATCCCGCAGTAGCACGAGATAGGATACTTGCAGAACCGATTTCCTTAAAGCTTAGATAGCGAAACAATTCGCCGTACCCAGGGATTTCCCGGGTAAACAATGCAGTGACCGTTTCATAGGTTTGATCACGATTGGAAATACCAGTTCCACCTGTCATCAGAACCGCTTGGATCCCCTGCTGTTGAGCACACTCGCTTAATAACAATCGCATCGCATCTGGTTCGTCCGGAATAATCTCACGACGCATGACCTCATGTCCGGCTTGATCGATTAACTGGATAATCAGACTCCCGCCCCGATCCGTCTCGAGCGTACGAGTATCACTGATGGTCACGACGCCAATGCCGATCGATTCAACAGGATCTGACTTATGGTCTTGGACTGACTGACTCATTATTTAAACCCCTAATCTCCGTAACTGCTCACGGCATCGCGGCTTAGCATCACCCGATCTTCCAGATTAGGTCGGAACATGACGAGGACAATCAGCGGAAGAGACCAGCCGAGGAAAAGCCCACCCCCTTCTCCATTCCAAAAACGAGTTGCTAAAAGCAAAGCGGCAGTACAACTAGTAAGACTGCCAAGATTCTTTTGAGCAGGCCACATGCTAAAAGTAATACTCATCATAATAAACGCAGTGATTAGCGGAATGCGATAAACCGGTGCCCAGCCATAACTCCATAGGCCCTGCAAAAATTTTGGATTCATTTGCGGCATCAAAAAACCATGCATACGTTTCATTTGGGACACAAAGTCTACAACGTCGCTCTTCGTAAGAAATAGCCCTAGCACTAAAAGTCCCCAACCCAACAATACACCCAGACCAAACTTGGTCTTTCCACGTTGCCAGTAAAAACTCACCCAGAGAGGGAGTAGGAACAGAGTGTAATAAATACAGAATGAAAGGGATAAAAGGAATCCGGCGATCATTGGCTTGCGATAAAACAACAGGGCCCAAACGAGGAAAGCACCGGGGAGCACGTGATCAACGTGCCCTCCCATCTCGCCGGTATACGGAATTAACAAATAAATGACGGCGGCTCCCAGTCCCATACGCACGTTCTCAAAGTGAACCGACCCTACAAGAATCAGCCCGACCACCACGAAAAAATGGGCTGCAATCACTAGGCCCAGTGAAAGCGCCTGACTCATCTCAAATGAATACACCCCGGATTTTCCACTTTGTTGATTCAACTCGAAAGGCGTCTCCCAAAATGCGACCGGTACGGGAGGGAGATCTTCAAGAATCCGATAACCCGGCATTTGCGGAGAACTTAGATCCCGGAGGATCTCAGCATCACTCTCGATATAACCCAGTGAGACATTGCTGACTAACAATACAAACAATGCGAAAACTAAAAATGACAATCCCCCAGCGGACAAGTTTGGTTCCAGTAGTGGGCGACGTACCATCGTACAGTCGTAAAACATACGGAGCATGAAAATTCCACCCATGACCCAAAGGGTGACATAGCCAAGCCTTACGATTTCCTCGAAACCATTTGTGATCCCAAAAGAGACGAGCATAAAGCAGGGTGAAAAAAGCGAAAGCAGGAGGATATCCAGATTCCGCATGCTAAAGAAGCGGCCAAATTTGAAGAAGACAGCAATCGAAAGCAACGTCGTCAAATACAACCATGTCGTGGATTCGACATGCTCGTAACTAAAGAATAGCTCATTTAGCTGTTCGTACAATTGCTGATTTTCAAACATATTGGGCACTCATAGGGATACCACTATTGTATCCCAGTTGTGGCTCTGATAACCAATTGAATTTATCGCAGACGATCCCGTGCCTGTTGTGCCCAGGGGCTATCCGGGGCTAATACCAAAAATGCACGCCAATGATCGGTAGCCTTTTCGGTCTGCCCTAATTCATCCAGCGTTCTAGCCAGATGATAATGGGCATCTGGATAATCTGGGTGGTATTTAAGGGCCCCGAGTAATGCAGCAATCGCCAGATCTAACTCCCCTGTATCGATCAAAACACAACCCAGATTTGCACGAGCTTCGACATAATTCTCGTCTAACTCAATCGCCATGTAATAGCGTTCACGGGCTGCCGTATAGTCGTTCGTTCGATATAACAATTCGGCTAATTGAAAACAGACTTCAGCCCGCAAGCCATAACCAGCTAAAAAGCTGCGATACAAATCGATCGCTAGATCTAATTCTCCAGCTTCTTCATACCCAGTAGCTCGTGCCAAAATCTCTTCTGGATTCTGTGGCATCTTTGCCCGATCAACCATTTTATCAAATGCCAAAATGTGCGGGTTTCCTTCATCCTCCCGCTCCAGCACTCGTAACACGTCATCGCGAGTGACTTCAATAACATTCTGTTCTTCGGCGACTTCTTCCAGAGGACCAAAATCCATTCGCAACTGTCCACCTGGCTCAACTAACCCTTCCCCTTGCCTCAGCAATATGTGTCGGCCTTCGACAATCACAGAGAGTTGAGCCAGCGGTCGTTCCACATCAGGAACATATCTTGCCAGTTCTTCTAACTGACGCTCAATCTCTGAAGGTGATGCGCCTGCTTCTAGAAGTTCCGCCAGATGGCGAGCTGTCGCGACTTCCTGGAAGTCAAAGTAAGGTAAACGATGTATTTCACGAATCGGAACAATCAGACCCCGTCGATGCCACCTGCGAATGACGGCAACGGAAATATCCAGCATTTCAGCCAGCATTGCAGGCGTGTACAAGCGCCGAATGGCCTGATCCTCTGTCAATAAACCCAAACGCTCCCAAAACTGTGTTTCAGTAATCACTTCACAGTTTTCTTCCGCCACACTCGAGAGAACCGATGACGGTAACAATTCCTCCGGGGTCGTGGGAGGCCATTGGTCTGCACCAATAATGACAATGTCAACATTGGCCTCTTCCAAATCCTCCTGATTCATAACGAAGCCACCATTCTCTGTAATCAACGCCCGGGCCTGTCGACGGCTAACACCGCCGAGTTTACCCACAAACGCGATTCGCTTACCTTGAAATGGAAGAGGGGCTACAGTCACAACAACAACTCGGAGTTACTTTCTATTACGTTTACTCAAAAAGGGATAATCGCCAAACGACTATGAATGCCGTCTCTAAGATTCATAACCCAGAGTTAACATCGATTCATCAAAAAAGGCTTAGGACTTTTCAATCGTCATCAAAAGCTCCTTAGCCAACACTTTCGCTTTACCACCAAACACCTCTGATTCAGCTGCTGCTTTTATGGCCGAGATCAACTCCGCCAATTCAGATGTCTCGTGATGTTTGCTTAGGGCCGAAACCGCGTCAATCGCTGTTGTGGCTACAACACTACGCTTGAAGTCATAGCTTGATTTATACGCTTCCCCGGCTACTACACTTTCGCTTTCAGCATCCAACATTTCCAATAGAACATTTTTACCTGACAAGTCGCCATGGCGAGCTAAACCAGCTGCTGCATTAAACCGAGCATTCGGGAACGAATCAGACAACATTCCCTGTAAGCGAGCCATCGCTTCCTCACCACCTAAAACGCCTAAGGCAAAACCAATTGTACTTCGCAACTGATCTATTTTGATTTGCAATCCGGGATTCTGTGCTTGAATATTGGATGTTTCAATCAATGCCGCTAACAGCTCCTTATTCTGACGTTGAGATTCCGGCCCCAAATTCTGTATTAGAATAGAAAGTGACTCAACAGCCGAACGTCCAATTTCGATCTCGCTTTCCGTATCCGTCTTCTTCATGGCAGAAATCAACGCGTTCATACCTTCCGGAATTTCAAACTCGCCCAAACAACGACAGACAAACACTCTTAACTTCACCAGATTTGGGTCCGCCACCTCGACATCTAATGGCGAATCGAGAATCAAGACTAACTCAGACGCTAACTCCGGATCATTCTTTAACTCTTGTGAATTTGGCGTGCGAAGTAAATTGGACAGCGTATATGCTTTTTGCCAGCTAGAACTGTCCATCTTTCGCAAGCCACGCACCAATTCTGTGGGCGACTCACTCTGAGAGATCACATTAAAAAGCAACCAGACGCAAATAATTGCGGCTACAATCACCATAGGGATCAAGAATAACTGCACCAAAAATCCCGCTTGGGGAGGTTGGACATCCGGTAACGCATGCGTTGCTGCATTAGGTTCCGGTGTAGGTGTAAGTTGTTTATTTTCTGGATGATCTGACAAAGATCTAAACTCCAATGGACAAAGAATACTTCTCCACCGTGCTGGGGAGGGCACCGAAGAGTATGATTTTAGTGTAGATTGAGCAGTAATACCGTCAAGATGATTCAGTCGTTTGCGGCGGTTTCCCCTATGCAATTTTCCCCTTAGTTTGACCAACAAAGCTGATTGATGCAGTTGTTAGACATCACATACGACTCGGTGATCAAAAACATCGCACTCGACGAAGCCCTATTGCTATGCAGTGAACAAACCGGTGAACAATTTCTTAGATTCTGGAAGCCACAACGTAACGCCGTGGTGATGGGACGTAGTGGCAAACTGGAGCAGGAAGCTGCCCAAGAATACTGTCGTCATCACAAGATTCCGGTTTACCGTCGGCCAAGCGGTGGAGGCACAATCCTAACCGGCCCCGGTTGCCTAATGTATAGCATTGTGCTTAATAGCAATTTAAACGGTCAACTCAAAGAAATTCAGGGGTGCCATGATTTCGTTTTGGGGCAAATGGCGACCGCCTTAAATAAGATTGGAATCCCCTGCTGCATTCTGGGGATCAGCGATCTCGCAATTGGCAATTTAAAATTCTCCGGAAACAGCCTGCGTCTCAAGCGTGATGCCATTCTATATCACGGAACACTGCTGTGTGAATTCAACCTAAAGAGAATCTCCGACGCCTTACTTCCGCCACCCAAGCAACCGGACTATCGGCAAAAACGATCCCATGCGGAGTTCGTTACTAATCTAGAACGATCTATGGACGAGATTCAGTCAGCGATTACTGACCACTGGAAGCCAGCAAATACAGTAGGCAACATCCCGAAACCAGTACAGATTTTGCATCAGGATTTACTGGATAACAAATATCAGGATTCCGAGTGGGACGTGCTGTCTTAAAGACATCCTGCCATTAGACCAGGCCCCATTTCTTTCGCAACATCCAGTCGCCAGCAAGCAGGAGGCTGATTAGAATTGTCAAAAACCAGGCACTGTGCGATGTGGATCCCCATTGCCAACTCAACTGAACCTCCACTTCTTGTTGACTAGCCCCATCAATAATTCCCTGAAGCGTGATATTGAGCTCGTCCGGCACAACAACTTTGCCTCCCTGATCGACGGTCATTTCAGCCAACCGATTCAACTGCTGAAAGTCCGCCCGTGGATTATTTCTCTCCGGCTGATTATCAATAATCTGGAAATTCACACGCGCCTGCCCTAGCGACTCATTGCCCTCTTTGACTCCTGCTATTAACTGATACTCACCCGGCAGATCCAGTTCCTTAATTCTGCCACCCCACGATCCTCCCTGTCGCGTGACTGGTATTCGCTGCTGATCGTCACCAGAAACTAACGAAATCGTCCACTCCAGTGAATCGGGAACAGGCTTTTCACTACCTAGGACATCAACGCCTGCTTCAAAAGCAATGTCACTTCCGGACGCGAAACGTCGTTGATCGAGCTTCAACCAGACATCCCGCTGTTGCAGGTTCTCTCGCCGTGCCAGCCATAAAACATTTTGACGCCAAAATCTTCTTAACGCATCACCAAAACCACTACGAGCCCACTGCCAAGTCGAGTCACCAGCAAATGCTACAACACGCCCAAGCCCATACTGCGTCGTCACCATCAGCGGTTCAGCCTTATCCGACTCCAGAATTATCTGGGCGGAATCCTTCACTCCCTGAAACAGATTCGCTCCACGTAAGGACGGTAATTGCTGCCAAATCTGATCGGTATTTCCCAGAGTTGTCAGAGGATGCGAGACGGCAGGCTTCATATCCACTTCACGGTTAATATGGAAAGCTTCCCGGATAGGTAGATCCACTCCGACTTCCTGACGTTCAAACACCTCCATTTCAATCGGCAAGACAGATGCTAGTGGTGACTCCCGGTAGGACCCGGGACCAAAACTGTAATAACCCCCAAGCATCATCAATCCTTTACCATCCTCCACCGCTTTCGCGATTGCCTCTAAATTGTCTTTTCCAATCGCATCTGCATGAACATCTTCAATCAACAAGACATCATACTGCTGATCTTGCAAAACATTCGTGCGAGGGTCAGGCCAATTCTGTGGGGAAAAGTGTCGGATGTAGTTCTCTGATAACTCAATATCCGGCGAGGATGCTAAACTCTTTCTCATCTCTAACTGTTCACCTAAACGATTGCCATAGAGATATAACACTCTTAGGCCGCCTTCCAGCACGGTCAAATAAGCGACCTGGCGATTGTTTGATAACAGGACTTCACCTTCAGCGGAAGCAGCCTCTACCTCCAACATGTAAACCCCGGGGGTTGAAGCGGTTAGTATGAATTGAACAGGCTGAATGTCATTTGCTTCGGTGGCAATCACCTCAAGAGTCTGCACCACCTCGGTTGCGCCTTCCTCTGTTGTCAGCTTTAAATTCACCTTGGTTGGTGACCCAAGTACCCCTCGCAAACGGGCAATTGCATTGATTTGCACATCATTCCCGGAGAAGACACGGAATTGTTGAGGCAACTGTTCAATAGCAATGTCTTTCGATTGCAGGACATCTCCTTCACGTCCAAAAGGCACTCCAATCAAAGGTATACCTCGCCTCCGAAGCTCATTCATCGCCTGACGAATATCCACTTCACCTTGATAGGCTGTTTGACGTCCATCCCCCATTAGGACAATCGCATGTACCTGTTCTCCAGGCTCACTGGTGACCGCTTCATGGATCGCAGCACCTAAATCCGTAAATTTTCCTGTCGGTTCTGCCTGTGTGACAATACCTCTTTCGGAATCCCAACGCTGCGTGGAAATGTGGTTTGTATAACCGAACCACTTGGTTTCAACATCCTGTTTGCTACTGAGCAAGAAGCGAGCCGTATCTTCCCAAACCCGTTTCTGATGCTCCCAGCGACTGACATCATCCAGAGCGGATGGCTGGTGCATACTTTCGGTCTCATCGGTCAACACAATAATATTAGCCGGTCGCGTTTGAGTTTCTGAAACGATTTTTCGGGGGCGCAACATGGAAGTCAACAACACGAGAATGACGGCAATACGAAGACCAAGCAAAATTAAACGACGCGGTTTACTTAGACTACGATAAGGTCGGACCAGCAAAACAACTAACAACAATATCAGAACTGTCAGCAGTACCGTCACCAGACTGCCAAAGATTGGATTTAGTGACCAACTTTCCATCGCTTAAACTCCTTCCTCTGCTGGCGTATCAGAAGAGTCTTTCGCATAAAAGCGACTGGCGATGATATGTTCCAGGAGGACTAACATAGCGACAAAAAGAATGAGCGGTGAAAAGAACTCCTGACCGACCCGACGCTGTCTCACACTAAATGAAATATCCTCCTGATTTCTCGCCAACTGGTAATTGTCTGCACCAAGTTTAGCATCTATCTCTTGCTGGCTGAGCCTCTGTAAGTCGCTGAATATTTCTAGCGTATTCACGGAGAAGCCTCTGAGTATGGGGCCAGCCATCTGCCCCTTTAAGCGATACACGCCTGGCGATTCGATGAATGACACTTGAATTTGATTTTCTACAGACCGGACTTCCTGCAGATCAGCAGTCGGAGTAAATAACTGATATGTTTCCGGAAACATCCCTTCATCATTGCGTAGAGCCACAACTTCACCGACCTGATAATTCAAACGAGATTCTCGGTTGGCTACCAGCGTATCTGCCATTGCATTGATCAGGATAAAGTAGGGCCAGTTGTCAATGCCGCTTGCCAACTGATTCCAAACCGTGCGATTTTCCAGATTCAACGGCTCAGAAACAGGAGTCAGCATCGTGATCACCGTTCCCTGCCCGAATATATTTTCGATAATTGCGGGATGAGTCGCTTCTCGGCTAAACCTCATAATAGGTCGAGCTGTTTCCTGTAACTCTCCTATTTGCCAATACCGCACCACGGGGAACTGAGCCCAGGGGACCGAGCCCTGAAGGGACGCAAATTCACGCAGTATACGATGCTCCGGCGCCTGTGACTCGAGGAAGTTTCGTTCGTCACTTCGCCAAAGTCGCTGAATCTTGCCACCGAGCAACTCCGTCAGATTTTCTGTCTGAGATAGATTTTCCAAAGTTGAGTTCGGTCCGAGAAACACTCCTAAGGATCCGCCTAGTTCTACATAATTTGCTAAATGTTGCCACGCCTCAGCTGAAAGTGGAGGAGGGTCAATCAACACGATGCTGGAGAACTGCTGGAGTGGCCGTTCACTGACGTTGCCTTCACGCATAATCGAAAACGAATATTTTGCCCGGCCGATTTGCCTGTCTGATTCCGGAGCAATCGCCTGAGTAAAAAATCGTGTCGGTACTCCGTCGACCGTAATAATCAATATCTCCGCTGCTGCTTCAACCGTCACGGTAAAATGACGAACATCATCGATATTTAATCCATCACCACCAAGTAATCTAATCTGACCATGATGCACTCCTGCAGGTAGTCCGCTCAGTGAGAAAAACAGCTTCTGTCGAGACTTTGCTCCGGAAGCGGCAAACGAGACTTCCTGCTGCGCTAATACACGAACATTCGGTGTCTCTAATTGTCCATCGGTGATCACCGGTAGTGTTAGGTCGAATTCTTCGATAACGAGCTGAATCGTACGAGTGGTTTCTAAGCCTATGTGAGAAACATCAATATTTACTTCTGTCCCCCCCTGGCCAACCAGTACTTCATCCAGAAGTTCCGGAGTACCCAGCGCGACATTAGCTGGCTCCTCAACCCCAACATCAATCAGGAACAATTCAACCTGCTGTTCTTCCAGATCCTCTCGCAAACCTTTTCCAATCGAGTCCCACGCTGACTCGGTCAAATCGGTAAATAGGTAAAGCTCTTTCCTAGCCAATCTTGAAGTGCCCAGCAGATCCATGGCCGACTGTAAGCTGTATTGTAGAGAAATCGGGGAATGTTCTGTTTGTAATTGTTGAATCGCATTCATCGTCGAATTGAGATCTACATTAAAGGCGACACTTCGAGCATTGCGATCAAGAACAGCAATCTCGCTCGATTCAGGTAATTGACTGACTAACCAATCAGCCATCTCCCCAGCTTCCTCTAGTCTGGTCTTACCCTGCAATTGATAAGACATTCTGGGAGAGTTATCAAAAACCAAAGCAGCGCTGACAGCAGCATCTGCATCACCAATCAATACGGTCTGCTCATCCGTGGTTACTTTAATCAATAGGTACGCATCGACCAGCAAGCCCACACCACATGCGGCGAGCAAGGGAATGACAATCATCTTTGTTACTTGGGACATTACCGCAGCAACACTGACTACAGCTATCAGCATCACAGCAATGGAAACAATGCCGATGACAATCCAGTTACCAGCAACCGTCTGTTCCGCGGAGGGTCCTGTAAACGCGAGTGCCAGGACAGCTAGTAGCAGACAGCGGAGAAACAACAACAACCATTGCTTCATTCTCAGCGTGCGTTTGTTAGCAGCCTGATTTTGTCTAACAAATCGTAAAGCCGGAAATAGCAACGGTACAGGCTTACGACGCATCGCCATATGAATAATCAGTGGCAATGCTACAAGCAACCCGCCAAACAAAAGCGATGAATTTAAAAATGCCATAGAATCCACACTCCCGCCAAACTTAACAACGGCTACGCCGACTCATTAAGTACTCCATCAAAGCATGATCAAATTGCATGCTTGTATCTAAGGGAACGTAATCGACTCCCAGATTGCGACACTCGGTAGCGTACTCTTCACGAAAACTTGCGATCTCCTGAGCATAGTCCTGACGATAACCCTCTGCCTCTACTACCAGGGTTTCTTCTGATTCCGGATCATGTAATTGCACCATGCCGTCAAACGGAAACGTGACTTCAGCTTCATCTAGAACATGAAATAAAATGACATCATGTCCTCCATGACGAAGCCTTCGGAGAGACTGAAACACGGGGAGGGTGTCGGTGAGAAAATCAGAGAACACCATGACCAAACTACGTTGCTTTAACATGGCCGCTAATTGTCCAAGGCTCATGGCTATATCCGTTTGACCGGCAGGTTTAAGTTGTGATAGATGCGACAGAATGTTGGCGAGTTGTGATCTTCTGGATTTAGGAGGCAAGCAGTTCCTTATTTTTTCATCAAACGTGACTAGACCAACCGGATCCTGTTGATGAATCATCAGGTAACATAAGGCAGCCGCCAAGCAGATAGAGTAATCAAATTTAGTGAGTTCCTGACGATAGGTAAAACCCATAGACTTACTTAAATCCATCGCCACGTAGCCAGTGATATTAGTTTCGGCCTCAAACTTCTTTACGTAATAGTTGTCGGTTTTTGCATATACCAGCCAATCGATATTTGCTGGGTCATCGCCGTACGCATAGCGTCGATGCTCGGAAAACTCCACGGAAAATCCCTGAAAGGGGGAAGCATGCAGACCTTGCAAAAATCCTTTCACGACAAATTGAGCGCGCAAGTCAAGTCGCTTGATCTGAGTAATTACTTCGGGTTTCAGATAAGATTCTACTGCGGTCATTGGTCTTTGCGTTTACTCGTATTTTTCCGCATTTGGAGGTTGTATTTCATCAAGCAGCTTCAAAACAATCGCCTCCGTGTCCATTCCTTCAGCCTGAGCCTGGAAGTTTGTACTTACACGGTGACGTAATACCGGCACGGCAATCCGCTGAATATCTGCAACAGCTACGCTGAATCTACCGGCCATTGCAGCGATGGCCTTACCACCCTGAATTAGAAATTGCCCGGCACGAGGGCCTGCTCCCCAATCAACTAATTCACGGATAAATTCCGGAGATTCGCTATCATCTGGACGAGTCGCTCGAACGAGTCGCGCTGCGTATTTTATAATCTGTTCACTGACAGCAATACTATTAACCAGCTTTTGCAGATTGATAATTGCTTTCGCCGACAAAATCTTTTTTACTTCCGGAGTTTCGTTGCGTGTTGTCGCAGCCAGAATCTGTTCTTCTTCCGTTGCTGATGGGTAACCAACTTTGATGTTAAACATAAAGCGATCTAACTGCGCTTCCGGCAGTGGATAGGTCCCTTCCTGTTCGATGGGATTTTGAGTGGCAATTGTAAAAAACGGTTGAGGCAGGTCATAAGTTTTACCGGAGATGGTTACTTCACGCTCCTGCATTGCCTGTAGTAAAGCGGCCTGTGTTTTCGGTGGTGTTCGGTTGATTTCATCTGCCAGCAAGATATTGGTGAAAATAGGCCCCTTCACAAAACGAAACGCTCGCTTGCCTTGGTCATCCTCATCCAGCACATTGGTCCCGGTAATGTCACTCGGCATGAGATCCGGAGTAAACTGAATTCGGTTAAATGACACGTCCAGAATTCTAGCAAGCGTACTAACCATCAATGTCTTGGCAAGACCAGGAACACCTTCCAGCAAACAATGACCTCGCGTGAAAATGGCCGCGAACAACTGCTCAATTACGTCGTGTTGGCCAATGATGATTTTCTGCAATTCCTGCTGCATCACTTTGCGATGATGTGCGAACTCCTGCAAAATGTCCCCTAAGCTCTTTTGACTGTTCGACACGGTCTCTTTGTTCCTGTAATGAAAGTATTTTCCAGCAGCGTATCATTGAATAAGTCTCGTTCTATGTCCATAACAATTCGACTTTATAAGACCCGTGACCAGTCATATTTGCAGATTCACGTTGCCTTGTTTATCGTTCATCCCTAAATTAATATTCGAATCGCTGTAAATAGCTGCTAACTACATAAAATAACTTTGCCCATTAAATTCGTTAGCACTGCTGATAACCACTACCTATCGGGACACCAATGTTTCGTCACACCTCTATCGAATCTGTTTTCACGATCGCACTGACAGCACTGATTGTCCTGGGCACTTCGCTGAACTCTGCACAGGCCGACATTACAGCACAACAGGTTAATACCGCGATAGAAAAAGGAGTTAAGTTCCTACGTAGCCAACAAAAAGAGGATGGCTCCTATCCTGACTTTGCTGCTCCCAACGGGACGGTACTGTTCCCTAACGGTGTGACCAGTCTTACCACGTTGGCTCTTCTTAATTGCGGCTACGATGGGCAAGACCAGACCGTGTCCAAAGCACTCAAATACATCCGTTCTGCACCTGCCTCCGGGACGACTTATGTGGTCTCACTACAACTGATGGTTTTTTGTCAGGCCGAGCCGCAGAAGGATAAGCTACATATAAAGAGGTTGGCTGAGTGGTTGGTAGGTACACAAACGGAGTCCGGTGGCTGGGGGTATCTGGAACAAAGTGTTTCCTCCGATCCGTCTAACAGTCAATTCGCTCTACTCGCACTTTATGAAGCCGAACGACAAGGCATCCTCATCCCTAATTCCACCTGGACCAAAGCTGAACAGTACTGGACTTCCCGACAAACTGCCAATGGAGGCTGGAATTATGATTCCAAATTTGGGGCGAAGCCAACTATCAGCATGACCTGCGCCGGCGTTGCTTCTCTCGTGGTGACTCGTGGGAAAGCCGGTAACGAAAAGAACCGGATTACTAATGGGCAGGTAAATTGTTGTGGTGATCCTCCCGAACGTGATGCTATCGATCGAGGGATGATCTGGTTGGGACGTAATATTAAAGTCGGATCCACGGCATCCAGTTCAGCCTACTACTATCAAATGTACTGCATTGAACGAGTGGGAAGGCTGACCGGGACGCGGTTTATCGGTAACACTGACTGGTACCGCATGGGATGTGAGCACATCGTCGGGTTGCAAGATCAGCTACGCGGTAGTTGGCGTGGAAGCCTTTCGCATGGTGAAAGCAACCCTATGATTGCCTCATCGTTCGCCCTATTATTCCTTGCCAAAGGACGTCGCCCTATCGCCATTTCCAAACTGGCTTATGGTGAAGAACAGCAATGGAATCAACATCCACAGGACCTGCAAAACCTTGTGATGCAGACCGAGAAGCGCTGGGATATGTATCTCACCTGGCAGACTCTGGAACTGGGCATCTCCAATCTTTCTGACCTGATGGAATCACCTGTCCTGTTTCTCAGTGGCAAGGGGCCCTTGTCCTGGACACCAAAATATCGACAGTTAATTAAACAATACGTTAATCAAGGCGGGTTCCTATTCGTCGAGAATGCTTGCGGAGATGTGCAATTCGATCAGGAGTTCCGGCGAGCCATGGCTGAACTGTTCCCCGACAGTCAACTAACTCCACTACCACCTGACCACGCTATATGGTTTGCTGATCAAAACATACCTCCTGAGTTTATTGGCAAACTTCACGGGATTCAGTCCTGCTGTCGCACAAGTATTGTCTACGCATCAATTGATCTGGGTTGCTACTGGGAGTTGTATAATCCTCGACCGGACTCAGGGATTCCCGACAATATTCAGCGAGACATTCGGGATCGACTGGCAATTGGCACGAATGTCTTGACGTATGCAACCAATCGTCAACTCAAAGAAAAACTGGAACGCCCGCAGGTGACATTTGATACAACCGACAGCACATCTGTGTTACGTAAAACACTTCAAATTCCAAAAATCAGTCATCTTGGCGGGAGTAACGACGCCCCTAATGCTCTCAACAACTTGCTGGCGAGTCTACAAAAAGAAGCCGGCATTCGAGTCTCGGCGGGAACACAGGTTATTTCCCTTACGGATACACTGGAACGCTATCCAGTTTTGTTCTTGCATGGCCGACGGACTTTCCAATGGTCTGTCGCCGAACGTCAAGCTCTCAAAACTTTTGTGGAGAACGGTGGATTTATCTTCGGAGACTCGATTTGCGCCAGTCCGCAATTCACTGAATCATTCCGTCGGGAAATGAGAATAATCTTCCCGGAACAAGTTCTGCGCCGCCTCCCTTCAGATCACGAAATGTTTACCAATGACTTTGGTGGCTTTGATGTCGGTAAAATCACACTCCGATCTCCGGCAACACAAATGGACGGGCAACGTATTCAAGCCCGCGAGTCTTTGGTGACTCCTCACGTCGAAGGGATTATTCTGAACGGGCGCCTGGCCGTGGCGTTTTCTCCCTTTGACCTGAGTTGCGCGTTGGAAAACCAAAATTCGCTGGAATGCAAAGGCTATCTTCAAAAAGATGCCGCCAAACTTGGTACTAACATTGTGATCTACGCTTTGCAACAGTGATAAAACCTATGAGCACGAAACCGAAAAACAAATTGCTCTGGTTGCTGCTAGCGGTATGTGTTTTCCGTGCGACGATTTTGCTGATTTTGGGAGATCAGTTTTCGGAAAATTTGGAACGCGATGTTGACCGATACCTGCATCTTGGTCAAACCCTCGCAGATTCTTCCTCCTACCAACTTCATGGTGAGCCTACGGCATTTCGGCCAATCCTATACCCATTGCTCATTGCCGCTGGCCTCAAGGTAGGACTGACGGCGAAAGCATGGATTATGATCTTACATGTTGTATTAGCCATGGGGACGGTTTGGCTAACTTTCTGCTTAGGCCGACATATCAAAGATGAGAAGACAGGTTGGTTCGCTGGTATCTTCGTCATGATTGATCCAATTCTGTTGCACCAATCGACCTGGATCATGACTGAAACACTGGCAACGTTTCTGGCCGTACTAACGATGCTCCGAGTGGCCAAACTACTGGAAACTCCAGGGGCATTAAACACTCTTCTAACGGCACTAAGCTTTTCATTAGCGGGATACTGTCGACCAACATTCTACGTGTATGCATTGCTGAGCCTGATACTGCTACTGCTAATTTCACAGACCAGTTTACTAAAAAGATTAATGACGAGTTTTGCGATTGGCAGCTTAATACTACTGACGCTGATCCCTTGGATTTATCGAAACTACCAATTGTTTGATAAGCCAATTCTCGCAACTACTCATGGAGGGTACACGCTTCTACTAGGTAATAACCCACTGTACTACCAACAGTTAAATAAGGACATATCCATATATGCTGCGGATGAATTCGATGAAGGCGTGAGGCGTTTTAATATCTCCGAAAATCCCGGATATGATTTTTGGTCAGCCGAAGCCTCTCTAAAGCAACCCATTGTCAAACGAAACGAAGCCGAACGTGACAACTTTACCTATTCAGTGGCCTTTTACCATATTAAAGAAAATCCTGTCGATTTCGCGATTGGCTGCCTCACTCGCGTGAAAGCATTTTGGACTCCTCTTCCCACAGCAATGCCTGAGAGAAGTGACACTGAGCGATATGCTATTGGTATTTGGTACACTCTTATCTACCTGCTTGTGCTTCATTTCACGCTATTTCACTTTCGACAATGGTTTCATTCAGGTCTGTTTGCCGGTTTTTGTATCGCTCTTTCTTTTACTTTCTTGCATGCAGTTTTCTGGTCTAACATGCGAATGCGAGCACCTCTTATCCCTCTACTATGTTTGGTTGCTGCCGTCTCGTTTCTAGGCCCCAAATCCAAGTCTGACACCTAACCGATTCGCATTGTTACAGACTGGGGAAATCCCTATAATTTTCGGAATTATAGGCATCTCAGTGTCGTCAACAAGGATTGTTGGCGAGCGCTTTCACAATGCCTTGCATATTCCATTGATCCTTGGCAAGGATGCCGATCTAGAATCGTGTTGTATCAGGCTCGTCCCAACCTCAAATCGCCTCTACTAGCTATGTCAGGTTCCACTGACATCGCAGGAATCGTTGCGCGGCATGTTGTTATCACGATCTTGCTTTTGTTCGGCGGTCTCTCTACCAATCAAGTTCATGGGCAACAGATCGAGTTTGCAGATCAGGATATTCAAACACCAATACTGATCACAGGGCAGCGAGGAAACTTTTGGAATCAGGGTCATTATGAAATCTGGGAAGTAGAACAATGCGTCATTCGTCACGGGTTATTCTCTGCTACCAGTAATCGAGCGGTCATTTGGATCGACCGAGCAACGGCCTCATCCAGAGCTCCACACAAAGTGATCGCATATCTCGAAGGATCGGATGTTGAGATTCAACGGCAATCGATTACGGGATTTGATCAACAGAACCAACCGATACGTACCGAGAGTGTAATTCAGGATAAGCAATGGATTGGCCGTCTTTACACATTCACTAATGTTTCAATTAACATCCAGAACCAACAAAAGACCGGCCGAGCACCATCCAGCCTGTTTCAACGAGCGAGTCAGGCTCGCCAAGAGATTGCGCGACGCTCGATGCAACAACCCGATCCAAAGCTACGATCCGCAAGCTTTCAGGCTCCCACCATCAATAGTGATGGTGCGGATAATCGCAGTAACGAAGTATCGCTTGGTGACCACCGTTTGAGGATACAGGGACGTAGTAACGTCGACTGGAGCTTACATATTGATAACGCACCCGATGGTACGGGAACGATAGCTGTCGCCAAATCAGGTATCCGAGCGACGATCGAAGGATTTCAGGCTCCGGCTACTGGTGACTCGGGGGCAATCACAATAGAAACAGACAATATGGTGGTTTGGGGACCCGCCGTAGGACAATTACAGGGCGGGGAAGTCACTGACAGAGATGCTCCACTGGAACTCTACCTAGAAGGAAACATTATCTTCCGACAGGGAGACCGGGTGATCTATGCCGACCGTATGTATTACAACGTGACGGAAGAGTATGGAATGATTCTCAGCGCAGAGGTTTTAACTCCAGTCGCGGAATACGAAGGGTTGCTACGAATCAAAGCGGATGTACTGCAGCAGATCAACAAACAGAAGTTTCTGGCCTACGGAGCAGCCATTACCTCCAGTCGTATGGGTATTCCAACGTATTGGTTCCAATCTGATGAGATTCAAATCAACGATCAGCTGGTAAAACAAATCGACCCTCTTACCGGCCAGCAACGACGTGACCCAAAAACAAATGAACTAGTTTATAACCATGACATCACGGCTGAGAGTCAAAACAATTTTCTGTTTGTAGGCGGTGTGCCCATTTTCTACTGGCCCGTGATGGCAACTCGACTTGATTCCCCAGCCTTTTATCTGGATCGTATTCGTTTTAAAAGTGACCGAGTTTATGGTCAGCAGTTACTGATCGACTGGAATGCATTCCAATTGTTCAATGTGGAAAGTCCACCGAAGAACACCAAGTGGTCACTCTCCGCCGATTTTATGAGCGAGCGAGGCGTTGGTATCGGAACGCTGTACGACTATCAGCGCGATGACATGTTTAATCTTCCCGGTTTAGCCAAGGGGCAGTTTGACGCCTGGGGGCTACAAGACTCCGGACTCGATAATCTTGGGCGAGACCGCCGAGCTCTGGATCCTGAAAAAGATTTCCGAGGGCGTATCTTTTGGAATCACCGTCAATTACTTGGTGACGGTTACCAATTAACAGGTGAGGTCGGTGTCATCTCAGATCGCAATTTTCTGGAACAATACTACGAACGTGAGTGGGATGAGGATAAAGACCAAATCACAGGAATAGAACTAAAACGCATTACTGAAAATATGTCGTGGGGAATCGACACCAACATTCGCACCAACAATTTTCACACGCAGACAGACTGGCTTCCTCGTTTTACTCATGACTGGCTCGGTAAATCTCTTTTTGCCGATCGTCTGACCTGGTACGAACACACGCACGTTGGATATGCCAAACTCAAAACGGCGGATGCTCCTGACGACCCAGGAGAACTGGCTAAATTTGATTTAATGGCAGGTGAAGAACAGCTCTACAACGGATTACGTGCTGCCTCACGACAGGAAATCGACATGCCAATGCAATGGGGGGCTGTCAAAGTTGTGCCTTACATGCTTGGTGAAGTGGCCTACTGGGGCGAAGACATTAATCATCAGTCAGCCACCAGAACGTACGGCCAGCTTGGTCTACGTGCAAATCTTCCAATGACTCGGACGGATCCAAATATCAAGAGTAAACTGTTTAACGTCAACGGCGTCTCTCACAAAATCAACTGGACGATGGATGCCTACTGGGCTGACGCCAGTGAAGAAATGACAATGTTCCCACGATATGACGCACTGGATGATGATGCTCAGGAACACTTCCGACGGCGATTCTTTTTCGACACCTTTGGAGGCCTGGCCGGACAAAACATCGGTGCCAAATGGGATGAACGCTTCTTTGCTTATCGGACAAACATGCAGGGATTAGTGACCTCTCCGGCAACGGAAATAGCGGATGACACCATGGCCTTTCGTCTGTCCACCGAACAGCGTTGGCAAACTAAACGTGGGCTGCCCGGGAAAGAACACGTCGTCGACTGGATGGTCCTACATGCTCAAATGATTCTCTTTCCGGATAGAGAGGATAACCATGGGCAACATGCAGGGCTGTTCGATTACGATTATCGTTGGCATGTCGGCGATCGATTCACGGTGCTATCCGATGGCTATTTTGACTTCTTTAATGAAGGCTTGCGAACTGCCAGTATTGGTGGCGTGATTAGTCGACCCGATACAGGACGATTCTATTTGGGGTACCGCATGATTGACGGCCCGATCTCCAGTCATATTGTGAACGCCGCACTAAGCTATAAAATGAGTCAGAAGTGGATTGGCATTTTAGGCTCCTCTTTTGACCTCGGTGACTCCGGGAATATTGGGCAAAGTTTATCAATGGTTCGTATCGGTGAGTCATTATTGATACGCGTGGGAGTCAATTATGATGAAAGCCGAGACAATTTCGGCGTGCAACTGTCCGTCGAACCACGCTTCCTTGCCAACAGCCGTATTGCCCGTCGTACCGGAGTAGATATCCGACCATCGGGTGCATACGGTTTTGAATAAACGGCTAGCAGAATTCCTGCTACACGTTTCGTATAACGAGTAATATCAATGCGACGATTTCCAAAACAAATTACAACGATCGTACTTTTCCTACTGTCTGTCAGCCTGATAGGTTCCATTCTGGCTGCAGCGCCACGGCGACCCAAATACACTCGTCCGACACCAAAACGCAAAGACACCGTTGTGGTCGGGACTAAGCCCACAAAGCCCGTCGGTCCACGTAAAACAGTGGCCGTCTGGCCTAAATACCAACCAGGATTCAAGTTTCCGGGGGTGGATGAATTAGTCGTCAATGAACTCGTGAACTCGGAAGCATTTACTGTGGTTGAACGCCTCAATATTCAGGCATTGGAGACCGAAGCCAATATGTTCGAAAATGTTAGGCACATCGGAGCGCAACTGATCTTTGAGGTTGTGGTGACCGACGTAGCTCAGCGAACGAGCCAGGGATTACAATTTGGGTTAGGTGAACTGGGGCTCGGAGGAGATGGGTTTGACGTACTCGTTGGCACAAATCGCACAACGGCAAGAGCGACCGTTGTGGTGCGGGTGATCGAAACTAGCTCCGGAAAGATCATTGCTTCGCACAGATCTGATGGAACTTCCGTGGGTTCCGGATTGAATCTGGGGTTTGCCTATCAGGATGCCAAGCCAAACAAATTGAGCGGCTTCGATATCAATTTTGGAAAAATAGAAAACACATCCGTTGGCAAGGCCGTTGCCAAAGCCGTCAAGTTAGCAGTAACTCGCACTACAAATAAAATAAACTCGCATCCCTGGGAAGCTCGGGTAGCCGATTTCGATGCTCAGTTTGTTTACCTAAATGCAGGCACCAATGCAGGGCTAACAGTAGGCTCCCGACTTGTTTGTAGCAAGTTGGGGAAGACTATTTCAGATCCGCAAACAGGTGAAGTCTTAGATGTCGTTACGCTCCCAGTCTGTGTGTTGGAAGTGGTGAGTATCAAAGAAAAAATTGCCGTCTGCAAGATCATTGACGGCGTTGACGCATCAGCTATCGAAAAAAACATGATCGTCACACTAAAAAACAACGACTCACCAGATAGGAATATTACTCCATGACAATGTTACGAATTACAGGATTGGTTGCCAGCGAATTATCGCTAGCCTTTGACGATTTTAGCCAGGTACCCACGGAACATCAGGTAGATAATATTGCTACAGTGATGCCAGGGCGCGATGGTCAGGCTATCACCCTTCAGGGTCTGGTGACCTTATGCCAGCCTTCTGAAGAAGCTCGGTATCTGGGACTCCACGGCAGCCTAGATAATTTCCATGCAAGTATTCCTCTGGATGCCGTGTTAGATCGCGGGCTAATTCAGTATGCCAAAGATGGTCAGGCACTTGATGTAAACGCCGGTGGGCCCTATCGATTCCTGATCCCTGATCATGCTGCGTGCAATACCGATGATATTGATGAATGTGCTAATGTTAAGTTTCTCGATCATCTCGAGTTTACAGCAGAACGCGGATTTGATAACCGTCCTGAAGATGAAGATGAACACGCCGCATTGCATGCCAAAGAACACGGGCATTAACGTCTTCTGGTATTCCCTTCAGTGCAACGCTTCATTCTGCTTTTGTTAGAAATTTACGAACCATCATCTTAAAGAAGCCCAGCTCCGATGAATTGTGTTGTCGCCCAAACTGACACATCAACGCATCCGACATAGCAAGAGCCTCCGAAAAATCGGAGGCTCTTGGAAATTTGTTCGATCTGATAACTGTCGAGTTTAGCCCGAAATCTTTGATACACGAATACGAGTGTATCGTTGACGGTGACCGGTACGACGTTTTGAATCTTTACGTCGTCGGAATTTCTGGACGTAAATTTTATTGCCTTTGACTTCCGCAAGAACTTCAGCAGTCACGGAAGCGCCTTCGACTACAGGCTGACCAACCTTCACTCCATCATCACCTGATACAGCCAAAACCTGCTCAAAAGTGATTTCGTCACCAGAATCTGCATCTCGCAGATCAATATCCAGTTCCTGACCTTCTTCTACTTTGTACTGACGTCCACCGTCGGCAATGATTGCGTACATGGTATTTATCTGTGTTTGAATAAACGGTTAACAGTTTTTATTTTTCTAAATATTTCAGCGACAGCTTTCACGAACTCGAGGAGATTGTCACCCATTCTCTGGGGAACTTAGTCTAACGCATCGTAAAAACACACCTAGCGAACTATTAAAAATATCTCAAAACCCAGACTTCGTCGAGGGGCTAACTTAGGAATCCCTGCAACTTTCCATTAAGTCTCTCGCAGCCTTATAAACTCAAATACTAGACTTTAACATGTTTTCCATCGGAATCACGGAAGTCCATCTCAAGATGTTCCGGGTACAATCCTTCGTTGCTGAGAACTTGGACGACCATACCCCCTTCTTCTTCGAGTTTCATGATTTCACGTCGCTTCTTATTATTCAAATAAGCTGCGACACTCTCATGAACTCGGACAGTCACTCTAGCTATCTGTTTTCGTCGACAGGCGAGCATCAACTTCCGAACCACTTCGATCGCCATACTTTCGGCAGTCTTCACAAGGCCTCGACCACCGCAACAAGGGCAATCGTCATAGACACTACGTTTCAAACTAGGACGAATTCGCTGCCGCGTCATCTCGATTAATCCAAAGGGACTGGTTCGCAGAATCTTCGTACGCGCACGATCTCGCCCCATCGCATCACGCAAAGCCCGTTCCACTCCCCGGCGATGCCTCTCTTTGCGCATATCAATAAAGTCATTCACAATCACGCCGCCAAGGTCACGCAGTCGCAACTGTCGAGCAATTTCTTTCGCAGCCTGTAGATTCATCTGGTAGGCCGTTTCTTCAGCATCCGCATCCGTCTTCCGGAAATTGCCGCTGTTCACATCAATGGCAACCAGGGCTTCCGTTGGATCGATCACAATCGACCCACCCTCTTTCAGAGGCACTTCACGTTTGTAAATCCGAGCGATCTCATCTTCGAGCTTGTACTTATGAAAAATTGGCCGTGTCTTATCGTAGTACTGTAAGCGATCAGCAAATTTAGGCATCACCATTTCGAGGAAATCTTTGGCACGTTTATAAGCATCTTCCTCATCAATGTAGATGGCATCCATTTCACCACTGACGGTATCACGAATCGTGCGAATGATAATATCACTCTCTTCATAGATATCCGTCGGTGCATTGGACTTTTTCAGTCGACGGACAATTGCTTTCCAAAGCCGAATTAGATACGCCATATCACGGGACAATTCCTTTTTGTTTCGCCCCATTCCTGCTGTTCGAACAATAAACCCTAGGCCTTCGGGTGGATCTATATCAACCAGAATGTCACGTAACTTTCGCCGTTGCTTATCATCTTCAATCTTGCGGGAAACTCCGATACGCCCCAATGAAGGCATCAGCACCAGATAGCGTCCGGGGATACTGAGGTAGGTTGATAGCGTTGGTCCTTTCGTCCCAATACCTTCTTTAATTACCTGAACGACGACCTCATCACCCTTTTTGAAGATCTGTTGAATCGGAGGCTTAACACGAGGACGGCCGCCATTCCATTGACGTTTGCGACCTCGGCCACGCTGTGGCCGGCGGTGAACGGCCAAATCTTTATTCTGTTCTTCTACAGGTACATTCGGGTCATAGCCACCCTGACGATAGTACTGAGGTTCGACGTCGCTAATATGAAGAAAGCCATTACGCCCTACTCCAAAATCCACAAACGCTGCCTGAATACCGGGTTCTAGGTTTACTACCTTTCCCTTATAGATATTACCAACGTAATTATCCTGACTAGCACGTTCCACATGTAGTTCTTCAAGCTGACCATCTTCGATGACAGCCACCCGACATTCCTCGGGTTGAGCTACATTGATTATCATTTCTTTTTTCATTCGTTTTCTTTCGTTGTGTTGTAGGTCAAAGCTCTCCGGCTTTCGCGGCGTTAAATCGCCAATTCCGGAAAGATTTGCCTCAGTTGATCGGTGAGATAGGCATCAACCTCAAGCGCACTTTCTAAATCCATCACACGCTTCGCAATCTCCTCGCATTGTTCAATACTCACGCTCCGACAGACCTGTTTAATTTCAGGTACAGAGCTTGGGGGTACACTCAAAGAGCGTAAGCCTAACCCGAGTAGTAAAGGTACATACTTAGGCGATGTACTCATTTCACCACAAAGGTTGACCGGAACACCAAATTCCGCTGATTGAAGAATCGTCGACTGAATCAGCCTTAACACAGCCGGATCACTGGCACGATATAGGTTGGCCACATCCTTATTGCTACGATCCACTGCCAGGCAGTATTGAATGAGGTCATTCGTCCCGATACTGATAAAGTCCACTTCTAAGAGGAACTTATCAAGCATCAGTACGGCCGATGGTACCTCGACCATAATTCCAATTTCGAGCTTTTCTTTCAGCTCATATCCGTCTTCGATCAAGTCTTCCATGGTATCAATCAACAGCATCTTGGCCTGACGTAACTCCTGCAATGTAGCAATCATCGGGAACATGACTCGCACTGGCCCTAGGGCACTCGCACGAATTAATGCTCGCAACTGGACTCTGAACAAATCCAGGTTACGTAAGGACAGGCGAATACTGCGAACGCCCAAAAACGGATTATTCTCTTCTTCATGCCGCGGCAACTGACCAAGTTTGTCAGCTCCCAAGTCAAGTGTTCGAAAAACAACCTGACGATTACCCATGGACTGGATCACATGAGCATACGCTCGGTAGTGATCCTCTTCGGTTGGCTCTTCGTCCGCTCCAAGATAAAGAAACTCGGTGCGATACAAGCCAATGCCGTCAGCTCCGCGTTCGCGGCAGGCATTTACCTCGTGCGGAAACTCGATGTTAGCACCTAACTGGATACGAACACCATCTTTTGTTTCTGCCGGTAAATCCCGTAACACGGATAATTCCGCAGCCAAACTGCGGTGTTGTTCTAATTCTTCCTGATAACGATGAAGCGTTTTATCATCAGGGTTGAGGATAACCTGACCATGATCGCCGTCAACAATGACAACATCACCGCCCGATACATCCGTCAGAAAGTGGCCGGTCCCTACCACAGCTGGAATTTCAAGACCCTTCGCAACGATTGCCGTATGAGAACTTGGGCCTCCTACTTCTGTCGCAAATCCCAAGACAAAGCGAGGGTCGAGCTTCGCGGTTTCACTCGGCGTCAAATTATGCGCCAGCACGATCGCAGGCGTGGAAATCTTACTCAGAGATTCGCGACGACGACCAAGCAATTTACCAAGCAGATTTTTTTCCAGATCAAAGAAGTCATGAGCTCGTTCTGCCATGTAATGATCATCCATTTCTTGAAAGATCTTGGCGTAACGACGTAGCGTCTTGGACACAGCATATTCAGCTGAATGATGCTTGGCTGTGATCATGGAAGTCACTTCATTGACCAATGTCGGATCCTGAAGCATTTGCAGGTGAGCAGCGAAAATAGCACCATAGTGCTGACCAAGCTGATTTGAGATTCTTGTCTGATTACGTGAGATATCGGCCGCCACGCTATCAAATGCGTGTTGCATGCGCAGCATTTCATCATCCACGGCATCTCGAGTTACGAAACGCGTTGGAATCCGAAATCCCTCGTTATCAATGACCACAACTTCTCCGATGGCCACGCCTGGAGAAACTGGGATACCCTCAAGTATCTGCATTACATTCCTCGTACCTACACCCAAACCCCATCCATCTTCAAACTATGGATAGCTTCTACCAGTTCGAAGACGATCGGTGGGTGTCGGTAACCGCCATCGGCATCAATGCCTCCGGCAGCAAAATGTACGTTTAGTCCTATTAAGCAGTGACTATCAATGTCTGCTTAACGGCAGAATTTTCAACGGAGTGGCCATGTGCTGAATCAAGGTTAGTTTGTCGAAGTTTTTCATGGCTTCGACTTCATACTCAAAGTTCTATTCGTCAAAACCTGATTCGACCAACTGACTCAGCTGTTTCACAGCCAGGTCTGCATCCGTACCTTCTGCCCGGATAATTAACCGGACACCTTGGGTCGCTCCTAAAGTAAGAATCGAAAGGATGCTTTTACCATCCACTGATTCCTCTCCGCGAGCAACTGAAATCTGAGAATTAAATTGATTTGCAATCTGCGCAAACAAACTGGCCGGACGGGCATGCAAGCCCTCCTCATTCGAGATGGTTACCGACTTCGTTCGTATGTCCGATGACATGATCAATTTCTCGAGATCCTCGTGTCCTATCTAAATGTTTGTCTTTCTTAGTTTCCATTACTTTTAGACTGTAAGTAGCACCATTCAAGTTTCTTTTCGCATCACAAATTCGTCCCATCGAAGTTGGGCATTTCGTGAACACTGGCCGACACAACGGGCAGCCCAAATGAATGCTAAGCAAGCCTAAGCGAACTGATTGTTGTCCGCTTCTTCTAGTAGCTGAGCGATATCACCAGTCGCCTTACTCTGTTTGAGAAAACGACAGAATGTATCATCTCGAAGCTGACGAGAGATATTCTCCAGAGCACGCAGGTGGTCACCAGGGCGATCCGGATGAGATACCAGCAGGAATAGCAGCTGGACAGGCTCTCCATCTAAACTGTCAAATTCAACACCTTCGGCACTGACGCCGACGGTTCCAATCAAGCTTTCAACGCTTGAATGTTTTGTGTGAGGAACAGCTACCCCACGTCCGATGCCGGTACTTCCCAATTCTTCTCGTTTCATGATTGCCTCAACAATCGAGTCACGGTCTTCTTCCTTGACCTGACCTGCTGAAACCAACGAATTAACAAGTTCCTGAATGACACCGACTTTATCGGTTGCCTTAATATCCACGCAAATAGCGGATTCACACATAAAGTCTGCAAATTTCATTGCAATTGATTCCTTAGATTAATCTAACCTATTCAATCAACCCTGCGGATTTGTCAGACGGAAATAGAACACCGGCTCCGCTTGCACAAATAGCACATCGGGAACTCATGTCTTCCAACGAAGGGAACTAAAGATCGTTTTAATACTACGGGCATGAAAACGATTCTTAACTTACTTCACGGACTGGATGCCTAGCGTGATTATCACACAGAGCATTCAGCTACATGTCGAACTACCTAACCAGTCGCATTCTATCCTTCACTCTGATTCGTATGGAATCAGTAGCAAGTAACGCTGGCCAGCCTTTACTATCTATGGCACAAATGGTAATTCGTTGCTGGTTTACTATCCTACCTTCTAACCCATCCCGTAAACGGGAAGATCGAATGGTTTAGTTCACCTCAGGTCTAAAATCGTGCACCACCGATCGCTTACCATGAGGCGAACGAAGTTTGTGTTTCTGCTTATCCTTGTAACGTCTTATTTGCTGTTCCAATTTCCGTTCGGCGCCCATGACGGCAGCTACTATACTTGGTGCCGTATAAGTCGCTACAAAATCGTCGTGGCGTTCAAGAGTAGCCCGGACTTCAGCAACAGGGCTCTCTCGATGCTCCAAATCGACCGTCACTTCGATAGACGTCAAACGGTTATAAAATCGAAGTAATTTTCCGATTTTTCCCTGAATCCGCTCTTGAGTGCGGTGACCTATATGACCGTGCCTTGCAGAGATACCAATTAGCATGCTCACCCTCCTTTTGAATAGAGTAACCAAAAAGGTAAACTAGTCGGAGAAGAAAAAGCCGTCATGGCTTTTGGCCCGGCCCTTCTGACAGGACCTCAGCCGTTCGGCATTGCTTCTTAGATTGTGCAATTGTGGCCAAATCACCAGAGAACGAACGCGTTGGCTAGGAAACCATCGGCCGTCAAACTCTGACAGTTCGACCAACTTAGTTTACCCCCATCCTAGCAAGGAGGAAAGGGTCACTCTTTCGCCCTTTTCACGATTCCTCAGATTTCTCTTACTGTCACTTATAATCACGGCAATCCCCAACCCAAATTGTCAAATACAAACTCATCTGGACTCTTAGTATTTACACCGCGTTCTGTGAAAGTGGTGGTTTGCCTTGAAGGGGGGGGAGTTAAATGGTGACAGGGGCATTTTTCAACCATCCACCTGAATTTGAACGTTCTGCCACCTTTGCACCTTCCGTTACTGAGAGAGCAGGCTCATCACAAAATTCTGGTTCGTGTTGATGAGTCTACCTTCTGATAGCAACTGTTCCCATTCACGTATTGGGAGTGTCTGCCGTTGGGGACTTTCCTGGGGCTTATAAAGCAATGTTTTAGTGGTGATTCGCTTAAGACGTTCAAAGGCAATCACTCGTGAAGCGGTTACCTTGGACTTTAATTGCTGAACCATCTCATCCGCCACGCCCGCAAGTAATTGTTCGTCATCATATTCGGATAAAAAAGACAGAACCTGCTCGGTGTTATCACCTGAATAAGAACTCAAAGCTGTCTCAACTGAACTGCGACTAGCCATATCGCGATGATAGTATTCCTGTAACAATCGAACATCCTGATGCCAAAGTGCTCGGTAATCACTATTATCCAAAAGCCCAACTGCAGCATTGGCAATTCCCAATTCTAATAAGCCATAGGCAGCCAGACGGCGAACATTAATCAATCGATGGGCTTCATAAACTTGCTGTAACGATTCGACCAGATCATCAGACGTCGATAACCGATCAATAAACGCAGTACGAGCTTGTTCCATAATCGAGTCCGACTCAAACCCGTTTGCCCAGTCTGGAAAAGCCGAAGCCTGAGTCATCGACGTATTTCCTGAAAAGACTGTATAGACTGTGACGCTTTCAGGATTGGCCTCCGGTGTCTCCTGCATAACCTCCCCCCCTGTGATCGTCACTGACTTACTGCAAAACAAACGCACTGCTCGATTTATCTCTCCATTGGCCACCTGAAATGGCACAGACTCTAAGGCAGCCACCGCGGAGTCACCGTTGAACTCGAGATCGAATGCCGTTTCACCAGCCTGCAAACGAATTTTAAGATCACTGTTGTCGCTTCCCCGAATAACAATTTTGCCATGATGTACCTGTAGTCCCAAACGAATATTCTCCATCCACGAGAACTCTACTTTCGTCGCACCGGCAAGTGTTAACTTCGCCCCATCCTTTAACAACAATTCAGGACGGAAGCCTTCCAGCCCCAAAACAGTATCGCCAACGTTTATCAAACTGCCCGACACTAATCTTACGAACACCCCATCTGACGGGCGTAACAAGGGCTGACTATCCGACAGTAACTCCGCAAAAGATTCGTGAGGTGCAAAAATCGTCGGATTATCTTTTGCGGCAACAACCTCCGGAGACCCTACCGGCTCAGTAATGTTTCGCCCTTCTGACACTGCTATCGGTTGGACAACATTTTCAGGTAATACATTCAATGTCTGATCATCTTGCGTACCGTCTGCTTGCTCTTTTTCACCCATGGCACTATCGATATTGTCCGGTTCAACCGCTGCGCTAAACATGGAACCAATCCAGGGATGTGTCGTATCGAATGGCCCGACAGCTCGCAAACCGATAATCGACATCAAACTAAAAAAGGTTATGATGACCGTCGCTTGCCAAAGAGGATGAGCTTTTTTCTTTATATATTCCGGAGCACCGGCCGGCTTCGGTTCAATCAAGGTATCGAGGGCAAACTTTGATTGGGGTTCAATTTCCACCAACTCTTCGGTCTTAGCGAGAGAAGCTTCGACCAAACTCAGTACCCGATCCCGGGTCTCATTTTCGACCGTGACGGGTTGATCAATACAAACCGAAAGAATGTTATGGCAGCAAGCCACTTCACTCAGGAACATATCCGATTCCAGACAAACCTTTTCAAATCCTGGAATACGTGTTTCATCCAACGTGTTATCAAGGTATTCAGCGACTGAATTTGGATCGCCGCCAACACCTCGACCCTCCAGCGGCGGAGCGTTCAGGTTGGCTTTACGAGTCGAACTGAGAGTACGATAAACCAACTCACTAGCAAACTCACTGTCGCTAATCTTAGCTCCCAATACCTCGGCATCATTTGGCTCTAGAATATTATCCAGATAAGCTAACATCGTCCGTAATGTTAATCGCATGGTTGAACCTATTTCTTTCCATGAATCCATTTAGATTGTTTTCTGCCTATTGCACTTCAGTACACAAAAGGCTCTATAGTATTAGTGGTAAGTTCTTCCTAAATCCGTACAATTTTCTGCAAGGTTTTCTTTATTTTCAACGTTATTAATAGGTATCAAAACCTCCTGTGAATTCACTGTTTGAAGCATCCGAACAATCCAATCTGGAACGAGCAAAGCCTCTAGCGGCTCGAATGCGCCCAACAAATCTCACTGAATTCGTAGGTCAGCAGCACTTTTTGGGAGATGGCAAGTTACTAAGCCGACTTTTACAGGCTGACCGACTCGGGTCTGTTATCTTTTACGGTCCACCTGGCTGTGGAAAAACGACACTCGCACAGCTTCTTGCCACTGAGACTAAAAGCACATTTTGTCAGCTCAGTGCCGTTACCAGCGGGGTCAAAGATCTTCGAGAGATTTTAGAGACCGCCCAAAATGAATTACGAGCGGGTGGCTCTCGAACTTTGTTGTTTATCGATGAAATCCACCGCTTTAACAAAGCGCAGCAGGATGCTCTGCTACCTGATGTAGAAAACGGTATTATCACTCTGGTCGGAGCCACAACCTCGAATCCGTTTTTTGCTGTCAATAACGCTCTCACAAGCCGAAGTACAATCTTTCAATTCGAGCCTTTGGCAGTAGAAGACCTCGAGCCATTACTTGACCGTGCATTAAGCGATCAATTTCGAGGTTTGGGGCGATATGACGTAACTTTAACTGAAGAGGCCAGAACGTTCATCGCGGAAGTATCAGATGGTGATGCCCGACGAGCTCTATCTATTCTGGAAATCGGAGTGCTCTCGAGCGGCACATTTCCGCTTGAATTCAATCTCGCCCTGGCTGAGGAATCGATTCAACGCAAGGCTATGCAATATGATGCAGGCGGCGATGAACATTATGACGTGACCAGTGCATTGATTAAGAGTATCCGCGGCAGTGATGTGGATGCTGGTATTTACTGGCTCGCACGCATGCTGGAAGGTGGGGAAGACGTACGCTTTGTTTGCCGGCGATTGGTTATTCTGGCCAGCGAAGACATTGGAAATGCGGACCCACATGCCCTCTCTGTAGCTGTCGCGTGTATGCAGGCATGTGAGTTCATTGGTCTACCTGAATGCCAACTCACCCTCTGTCAAACAGTTGCCTACTTAGCATGTGCGCCCAAATCAAATGCCTCAACACTTGCAATCAACGAAGCTCGGAGCGACATACGTAACGGCCGCACGGTACCGGTACCGCGAGCGCTACGCGATAAGCATTATTCAGGCGCGAAACAGTTTGGTCATGGCGAAGGTTATAAGTACGCCCATAATCATGACGATGGGATTGCCGCGTTTGATTATCTCGGAGTCGATAAGCAATACTACAATCCGGTCAATCGCGGGTTTGAAGCTGAGCTAAGCCGCCGACTGGAAGAAATACGAAAGAAACTGCGGGGCAATACTTAACTCCTCTGGCACGGTTGAGCGTTTCTAGTAATTTACCGAGCTTAGCGGATTGTCACCTGACTACCTGCACTCAAAATGTGATAGACATCACGGGCGTCCACTGGATTGAGCTTGATGCTACCTAGTCCAGCCTTGCGAACAGCTACATCCTGGGTCTGAGTATGAATACTGATACTTCCCCCCAGATCCATCCAGTATTTTCCGTATGGATTATTCACTGCACCACCCTGGACAATCGAGCCGTCGGCAGCATAGTAACTACGATCTTGTTGTTTGTCTAAGACGGAGTACTGACCAGCCTGGCCTTTGAATTCACGGCCTATTTCAATCTGAAATCGACCGGCATAAAGTGCGCCGACAAACAAAGTCAATTTCTGTTCATTGACATTCACTTCACCGCGGAAAGGCCCCTGAACAATTTTCAGTTCCTCCCCCGCGTTTAAGGTAGATGGATCTCGTAAGCCATTGATGTTTGCCAACAACTGAGGGGGAACACGCAGTTGGAATGCAATCGACTCCAATGAATCGTTCGGTCCGACAGTATAAGCTTCGAACAAATAATGTTTGCGAGAGTAGACAACTTCGCCCGCCAGGTAGTCGAGTACCGGTAGCAATTGTTTATGTTGCTCCGGGGTCAATTCAGTACTGCTGTAATAAGTTGAGAGCGCCTGTAAAGCTTCCCGTAAATAGCCCGTTTCGATTTGTTGCTGTGCGGCAGCCCAAGCTGTGGCGAAAGCCGAAGGAGTCGAAATTGCGTTTGGTTCCCCTAAATTATTAGCCGGCGTCACATTACCATCATTGAAAGCTGGCGTTTCAAGCTGACTTTGGGAGCTGACGTTCGCATCTAAATTAAATGCATTATCTTCTGTCGGGGGGATGGATGGTGCGGGCGAGTCAATCGTAAACGCGTCGTTCGTATCAGTGCCTGTCACAACGGGAAAAGCGCCCGCTCCACCGCCTGGCTGAAACTCATCATTATTTGATTCCGGAACAGAAAAGGCGTCTGTGGTGGTTTCTTGATTGATTACAAATTGAGAATTATCCGTAGACTCTTTGGCGTCAATGCCCGTATCCACTGTATCCATCAATGGATTTTCAATGTCGCTCTTGTCTGCGGTTTCTTCCAAAACCGGCGTTTCCATTGGAAGTTCAGTGGATCCTGCTACAACTCCCTCGCTAAGTTGCCCTGCTGCCGGGGATTCAAATTGACCGTTATCAGCGGCAGTCACTGTGGAATTCTCTTCCGCCAGACTGGAATCGCGATCCAAACCATTAAGAAGATCTTCAGCCGAAATCTCGGTTCCAAGGTCCAATTCCAAACTGTCTGGCAAGTCACTTGTGTCCTTCGTCACCTCTGGAGGTGGAGTATCTGGTCTCGTATAAATGACGTGATAAGCGCCGAATAAAATGACCACCATAAAAGTAAAGATGAATAGTGTTTTGACCTTTTGCATTTTCGTCCTCCCTGACGAAAACCTGTGTTCGTTAGAATGTATCTAGCTTGAATGAAACATAAGTATCATTTCGAGTCTGTGTACCCAGAATATAAACGCATTTTTTCAACCCAACTCGATTACCCATGCAATACGAAGACGAGTTTGAAAATGATTACGACGAGTGGTCCGAACCCGATGTTTGGGATGACGGACCCACCGAAGTTTTGGCCTGTCCTGAATGTGGTGAAGAGGTTTACGAATTCGCTGACGTGTGCCCTGCCTGCGGGATGTTCATTACCCCTTCAGCGGATGCTTACAATCCCTGGCAAGGCCGGCCCTTTTGGTGGGTCGCCTTAGCCATTCTTGGAGTTGTGGGATTCCTGTTCTCCCTGCAACTGCTGTTTTAGCCAAGTCCTGTATTGTTAAGCGATGCGTGACCTCATTCCCGTCCAGCCAATTTACAACTCTCCTCTCACTACAAAGTTTAAAACTCGCTGCGGAGGATAAGTCACTAACAGGCTTAAATATCACGTACATTCACTCCAAATAGTACGAGAAAACCACTCGTTGTGAAAATACCGATTCGGGTAAAGATACAAATAAAATGGAATTGATATTTGGTGTTTTTTTGGAGATGAGATCCCTGTTTTCATCCTGGTGAGCTGAACACAGGCCTACTCCAGAGAAATGCCGAAATCTTCGATGGTGAGGAGCGTTTGCAACTCATATCCCTTCGCAGCAAAAGCTTCGCGGCCTCCTGAAAGGCGATCAATAATCGCTATTACACGTTCAACTTTCAGGCCAGCCGCCTCAACATGCTCGATGGCTTTCAAGCTACTACCACCGGTTGTAACAACATCTTCCACGATAATAACACGATCACCGGAGTCTACAGGGCCTTCAACTTGATTTCCTTTACCATGCCCTTTCGCTTCCTTGCGAACAATAAATCCACGAAGCGACTTACCCTGCATATCAGCTTCAGTCAGAATCGAGGCGGTAATCGGATCAGCTCCAATTGCCATACCGCCGATGGCATCGGGCAGTTCATCACCAATCAATTGCAGAATCCCTTGAGCGACGAGACGAGCACCACGCGAATCAAGAGTAACCTTACGGCAATCTAGATAAAAACTTGCCTTCTTACCCGAAGCCAGAACAAAATCTCCGAATTCAAGGGCTTTCTCACGAACAACCTCTTTAAGTGCTTCTTTGGAATACATGAGCTTCCAAACCTCCATGCTTTTGATGAATTCTGTAAAACGGCAGCTTACCCTACAGTCTAATACGTCACGTGTAGCGTTAACAGCAGACGAACGCCTCTATCCAACTTCATCTAAAAACGAAATTGAAACTTGCAGAGAACTTAATGATCTGAGTTTGTCATCAGCTCAGGCCCCGATGCGATCCGCGAAACCACCTCGGAAATTTCGGGGTGGCGAAACGCCATTAAGCGTTAGCTTTGGCACGAGCTTCACGCAGGCCACGACTCAAGATGTCTCGCAGCATGGGTGAATAATCTTCATAACGAGTTTCGTCGGGAGCATCCGAAGCAAACTGATAGATAGCGTCTCTAGGTTTCAAGCCCAGAGCCAAAAGGGTCGAACTAACGGTTCCCCGATCATTACTGCGAAGCACCATACTTGGGCGCATTGGTGAAACCGGACTGCGAGCAAACACCTTGCTGGCGACAGCCAGAAACTTTACCGATGAATCCAGTGTCTGAAGTGTCAATAGGCGATTGGCTAACTGGCAACGTTCATCCCGGGGATCATTCAGGTTGCGATTACCGATGACATTAAGCCCTTCCTTAAGTGGAACAACTTCAGGTTCATCCGTACCATGTACAGCCCAACCCGTCTCTCCGTCAGCAATAATATAATTGACACCCTCATATCGCTTGCTCAATAGCTCATCCATCGCTAACCCCACCGCTTCCTGGGCTGAAGCACTGCGAAGTAATTCACGACACAGTACTCCTCGCGAACGTGGTACCACTGGCGGAATCAACTTCCGTCGATTGCAGGCGGCAACAAATAAACCGTGTTGATTAACCCCCAACCATGTTCCTCCAGCCTGTTGGTCAACACCACTCAAAATGCGGGGTTTTCCAGACTGAATAGAAGGAGTTGTACTCGGGCGGTCGTAAAATTCATCTCGGTTAGCAGCAACCAAAATGGGTGCTTCCGGCACCGATTTATATTGAATGGCAAGAATGCACATAGATATCGTCTTGATTTTTAATAAGCTTTTACAGCGAGCAACCTGTTGTCTTCCTCACAATGGGCTACATTCGCAATCGGCTAAAGAACTCAAGATAATTCCACCCTTCCAAGTCAAACACCCTATTTCGGGGGGGTACCACTAAAATTAATTACTCCTCAGCAGGCAAATACTAAGCTCAAGGGTGTGTTGGTGACTCAAACAACGCATTAAACTGCTTTATACGTCTCTGTTTCAGAGCATTAGCCTGTCAGCCGACCATCATCATTTATCTTTTAATTTAACCCTATTTACACTCGGAACTCGCCGCTATGTCGACATCTTCAAACCGTATTCGTATCGCTATTGTTGGTGCTGGTGCTGTCAGTGATTACCACCACGTTCCTGGTATCAGCATTGATCCACGAGCCGAGTTGGTTGCCGCCTGTGATATGAGTGAAGCTCTTTTAGAGCAACGCAAAAGCGATTGGGGAATCGAAAAAGTAACGACTGATTTCAACCAAATCTGTGAGGATCCGGATATTGATGCGGTCATCATTGCAACTCCTAACTTTACTCATCACGAACAAGCCATCGCAGCCGCCAAAGGCGGAAAACACATCATGTGTGAGAAGCCACTCGCCCTCAACGCTCAACAGGTTCGCGAAATGCGAGATGCCGCTGTAGAAGCAGGGGTAGTTCACATGACAGCCTTTACTTACCGATTTGCTCCCTCCATGCGTTACATTCGTCATCTGGTGCAATCAGGAGCCATCGGTCAACCTCGACACTTCCGTAGCCAGCGTTTTCTGGACTGGCCAGAAACAAGTTGGGGTTGGCGGCAATACAAAAAGACTGCCGGTGCTGGCGATCTCTTCGACATGACTATTCACCGCATAGACTTTGCCATGGATCTGATGGGAAAAATCGACCGACTCTGTGGTGGTGTTGCCCAATTCTGCCCTCGTGATGTCACTGTCGAGGGTCAGGAATGCCCTCCTTCAGACGTGGATGACTGGTCCGCTTTAATTGGAGTCTTCGCAAACGGAGGCGTTGGAGTATGGGAAGGCACGACTGTCGCCAAAGGTTACGGCTTTAATGGTTTCGGTCATGAACTCGCTGAGATTAACGGTTCAGAAGCAACCGTACGCTATCGCCTGCATGAACCCAATAAGATCTGGCTTGGCCGTACAGGCGAAGATGTCGCACCGGTCGAGGTCCCCGAAGAATTTCTTAAACCTGCGGACAGCCCTCGTGACCCTCGCGAAGGCAAACCGGCGGATGTCTTCCGCTACGATTTAGTTTGGGAATTCTGTTCAGCCATTTCCGAAGGACGCGATGCGATGCCCAGTTTTGATCATGGCCTTAATGCTCAAATCATTGCTGACGCAGTGCTCGAGTCCAATGAGAACGCAAGCTGGATCGACGTTGCAGACCGACTCGTCTAATCCCGTTGCACTCATCTCGCTATCCGACAATCTCTTCCTAACAAACAATCTGCATGAGTGATCATCACGTCCAACCCGAAGCTGAGACTGGTAACCAGGACAGGATTGTCGTGGCTTCGAAAAGTCGTCAGGTAAATTCGTTAACTGGCGTACAAATCCTGGCCTCTGGTTGTTATACGCCCGAAAACGTTATTGCGAATGAGGCCTTAGCCGAACTTGGCTACGACGCAGACTGGATCATTCAGCGGACCGGAATCCAATCCCGCTGTCGGGCGAGTGATGACCAGGCCTGCAGTGATCTCGCATATGAAGCGGCTCGACGCTGTCTGGAAAACGGTAAGATCGATGCCTCTGAAATCGATCTGATTCTACTGGCAACGATCACTCCTGATCAGCCCACACCGTCAACCGCCTGCCACGTACAACGTATGCTCGGCTCCAATGCTCCCGCGATGGATTTGGGAGCCGCATGTTCCGGATTTATGTACGCTCTGGTTACCGGCATGCAGTTCATTAAAACCGGCACATACCAGCGAGTATTAATCATCGGTGCCGATCTGATGAGCCGCACAGTGAATCCGGCTGATACAAAAACCTTTCCCCTGTTTGGTGACGGCGCCGGAGCCGTGGTCATTGGACCAGGCGGGGAAGAACAGGGATTTATTTCATACACCCTGGGAGCCGACGGGCACGGGGCGGAACTTCTCGAACAACCTGCTGGTGGAACACGATGCCCCGCCACTGCAGAAACGATTGCTGAGAATTTGCAGTATCTAAAAATGGATGGCAGAAGCGTTTTTAAATGGGCGATCCGCACACTCTCCGATTCAGTCAATCAGGTCCTCGATGCGGCGAGTTTGCCTGCTGACGAAATCGATCTGACAATTTTCCATCAAGCTAATATCCGAATTATTGACGCCGCAGCCAATGACCTTGGCCTGCCATCCGATAAAGTCTTCGTCAATCTGGATCAATACGGAAACACTTCGGCGGCCAGTATTCCACTGGCACTCGCCGAAGCGGTCGAACAGCGGTTAGTCAGGCCGGGCCAAAACCTATTAATCAGCGGTTTTGGAGCTGGACTGGCATGGGGAGCCGGTGTTTGGCGTTGGTAATAAACCTCCCTTATAAAAATTAACTATCGTTTTTAGGTGAACATTCTCATGAGTGAAGCAACTGTAAAATCACTACCACCTCGTAGCACTGTCGCTGAATCTGATACCTGGGATCTCTCCAGTCTCTATGCCCATCATGACGGTTGGGAAACAGACTACGCGCTGGCGGAAGAGCAACTGGAGAAGTACAGCGCCTTCCAGGGACGACTAGCTGAAAACGCTGAAACTCTTGCAGAACTGCTCGCGTTCGATAGCGAAATCGAACGATTATTAGAACAACTTGGCTATTACGCTTTCCTTCGCCTCACTGAGGACCAGACCAACAGTGAAAGTCAGGCGTTGGAGGCACGGATGCAAAATCTAGGTGCCCGAGCAGCTCAGGCTGCCAGTTGGATCCGACCGGAACTGTTGGCGATCGACTCAGATACCATTGATTCCTTTAGGCAAGCAGAATGCCTACAGCACTATCAACTTCAACTTGAACGAGTCCTGCGTTACCGCCCTCACACACTTGGTGCAAAAGAAGAAGAACTTCTGGCGATGCAAGCCGAAATGGCTCAGTCAGCTTCCAAAACCTTTCGACAACTTCATGATGCCGATCTCAAATTCGGAGAAGTCGAGAATGAGCATGGTGAATTAGTTGAACTGGGCAATGCGACTTTTAGTCAGTTTCTTATTTCGCCGAACCGGGACGTTCGTAAAACTGCCTTTCACCAGTACTACGGCCAGTTTGAAGCTCATGAAAACACGCTAGCAGCAACACTGAGCGGGTCAATACAAAAGGATGTATATTATGCGCGAGCCCGTGGTTACGATAACGCGCTCACTGGAGCCCTTTTTCCAGACAATGTTCCTCAAAGTGTCTATGACAGCTTGATTGGATCGGTTCGTAACAACTTCGACGCACTTTACCGATACTACGAACTGCGACGCAACCTGATGGGACTTGATGAAATCCATCACTATGACACCTACGTACCAATCATTAGCGATCTTCAAGTCAACCGAAACTGGGATGAAGCCACTGATTTGGTCATTGCCTCCCTACAACCCCTGGGAAGCAATTACTGTGAAGTATTGGAAGCAGGCCTCAGAGGACGCTGGTGCGATCGGTACCCGAATGCCGGAAAACAAAGTGGGGCATTCAGTGCCGGGAGCTATGTCGGCGACCCCTACATCCTAATGAATTACAAACCCGCAGTACTCAACGATGTCTTCACTTTGACGCATGAAGCGGGCCACTCAATGCATTCGTATTACAGTTCGAAACATCAGAGCTTTGAGTACTACAACTACACGATCTTTGTCGCCGAAGTCGCCAGCACTTTTAACGAGCAGTTGCTAAGTGACTACATGATGAAACATGCTCAGAATGATCGGGAGCGTGCTTACCTGATCAACCGTGATATCGACGCTATCCGAGGTACGATCATTCGCCAGACGATGTTTGCCGAATTCGAAAAAATTACTCATGAGATGGCGGAAAGCGGGGAGCCCCTAACCGTTCAATCCTTCCGGGAAGTCTATGGTCAGCTACTAAAAGATTACTTCGGACCAAATTTTGCTATCGACGACTGTCTGTCACTTGAATGCTTCAGGATTCCACATTTCTATCGAGCGTTCTACGTTTACAAATATGCGACCGGATTATCTGCGGCTATTGCACTTAGCAAACGAGTCCTGCATGGAGGGCAACAAGAGTTAGATGACTACTTGAACTTCCTTCAAGGTGGTTGCAGCAAGGATCCATTGGATTTATTACGAGAGGCCGGAGTCGACATGGAAGAACCTAAACCAGTCGATACTGCGTTGCAGCAGTTTGCATCACTGGTCGATCAACTGGAATCTCTTTTGAGCTAGTCGTTACATCTTACCACAGATGATTTCGGGACTTGTAACTCATCGCTGGCAGCATCAAAATAAAAGACATGACCACCACGTTATATACAATTCAAATCATCGAACTATTCATATATACCTAAGGAGTACACCATGGCACGTCCGGTAACACTATTCACCGGCCAATGGGCGGACCTCCCAGCAGAGACAATGTGTCAGAAGACCAAAGAATTTGGTTACGACGGAATTGAACTCGCCTGCTGGGGTGACCACTTTAATGTTGTCGAAGCATTGGAAAATGAGAACTACTGTGCTGAAAAGCATGAGCAACTGGAACGCAACGGCCTCCTTTGCAAAGCAATCAGTGCTCATCTAGCTGGCCAGGCAGTTCTCGATAACATCGACGAGCGTCATCAGGCGATTCTTCCTGAACATGTTTGGGGTGATGGCGATCCTGCCGGCGTCAATGAGCGTGCGATCGAAGAAATGAAAAATACAGCTCGCGCGGCACAGAAATTTGGTGTCGACATTGTGAATGGCTTCACTGGTTCAAGTATTTGGCATCTACTGTATTCGTTTCCACCTGTTCCGGAATCCATGATCCAGGACGGCTTCGATCTATTCGCAGAGCGATGGAACCCAATCTTCGATGTCTTCGGTGAATGCGGCGTCAAATTCGCGTTGGAAGTACATCCCACTGAAATCGCGTTCGATATCTACACCGCCGAACGTGCTTTAGAAGCTGTTGATCACCGTGAAGAATTCGGCTTCAACTTCGATCCAAGCCACTTAATCTGGCAGGGCGTTGATCCCGTGGAATTCATCCGTTACTTCCCTGACCGTATTTACCACGTACACATCAAAGACGCCATTCGCACGCTCAATGGTCGCACAGGTATTAACTGTAGCCATCTAAACTTTGGTGATCCACGTCGTGGTTGGGATTTCCGCAGCCCAGGCCGTGGTGAAGTGAACTTCGAAGAAATCGTTCGAGCGCTCAATGACATCAACTATACTGGCCCACTTTCTATCGAATGGGAAGACTGTGGCATGCAGCGTGACCAGGGTGCAACCGAAGCCTGTGCCTTCACGAAAGCTGTCGACATCTCTCCTTCTGATGTCCAGTTTGACGATGCTTTTGACAACTAAATTTCGTCTTAAGCGAACTCATGAAAAGAGGCGGGGGCTACTTAAAGCGCCCGCCTCTTTTACTGCGTTAAGTCGTTTTCCGCTTCTAAAACGGAAACTTCTCATCTAATGGTGAATTCGCCAGTTCCACTAGAAATCCTCCCAGACGCTCTACTAAAACATCCATCAATTTCTCACCTTTTTCAGCGGATGCCTCATGCGGATACCCCGAACCACTATTGGTTGTCAGTAGATCCCATTGGCGAGTGAGACCGACCCAACCTTTATTGACTGCTTCAAATCGGGTCGGCTGGGTAGCTCCATCATCCGCATATAACGAGCCGTCTTCATTTTTTGCTACCAAATGGTTGCGATAGGCCAGGATCAATGAGGTTTCCATTTCACCCGCATGATCCTCCTTATGTTCAAAAATGTCGTGATAAACGTCCTCTAGCATACGAAACCAATTCGTCAGAAACAGGTGGGCTTCAGTCTGTCCTGACAATTCTCTTAACAGCGGCTTAAATTCATTTCCACCGTGACTATTGAGAATGACAACCTTGCGAACCCCGCTTCGCACCAACGATTCAACTAAATCTCCGATCACTTTGAACAACGTCGTCGGATAAAGATTCATCGCCAGAGGGAAGTGACGCATGTTAGTTTCGGTTCCATAGGGAACGGTAGGCAACAATACCACCTTCGCTCCCTGCTTATAGGCAGCTTCGCAAACCCGAGAGCCAATATCCTCAGCTTCGTAATGATCGGTTCCATAAGGAAGATGTAGATTATGAGGTTCCGTTGCCCCCATTGGCAGCACCGCTACATCATAGGGATTCTCTTTGATGTAACCATAATTCGCTTCGGAAAGAATCCAGGGTCGCATAATTAAACCGCCTTACTACTAAGTTGACAAACATTTAAGGTTGAAGTTTTGTAAGACTGGATTTTACCTTGCCCACAACTTCGGCGCTCATATTGGTTCCGGTTAACTCCAGAAGCGCCAAGTTTATAATCGTCTCCAGATCCGCTGCCGCTTGATCGGTTACCACCGTTCCTGTGAGATATAGCACGGTTAGAGTTGACTTCCCTGCGAGGAACTTCACTGCCTTATCCGTGACCTTTGTATTAGCAAGGTCCAGTAACTCCAGATTAGCCAATTCAGATAACACTTCTACTGAATCGTCGGTAATTTTTGTCCCGTCAAGCATCACTTCACGCAATCCCGATAGCGACCGAAATAACGCAATGCTCTTATCGCTAATTGAACAGCCCGTGACATCAAGCCAGGTAAGGTTCTGCTGGCCTAGAAGGTGGGCAAGACCCAGGTCTGTTACATCTCCGTGAGCAGCACAAAATGCCTGCAATTTGGTATTTGGACGAAGACGACTTAGGTCTTCATCATTGATTACCAAAAATTCACGATACTCTTTATCAAATTGCTCATAAGCAACGCGGGATAATTGCGATAAAGAACCGGCAGTATCCGTTTTCGTATAGATCTTCCGAAGCAACTCAAAAAATGCCGGGCGGTACCGACCCTTCTTTCCGTCAAGAAGAAAATGTGCCAATCCACTACATTGTGAGTAGAGGGGCACAATCTTTGGGTGGGCAACGAGCTCCTGCCTGCCTAATGTGGTGAGTTGTGCAAGCGGTTCATAGGATTGATTGACTAACGTATTAAAGCGTGCAAACTGCAGACGCTTTGATTCGAATCCTCCAAGCGTCGCAAACCGGCCGAAATCCTGCAACGATTCCATATAAGTCGCTACACCTTCAATGGCCCAAATATTTTGCTCTTCAGCCACGTTTTGAAGGGCTGGCCCCAATTCGTAGAACAGCTGATGAGCTACTTCATGGAGCCATGGGTTAGAGACTGTCTTACCGAGGTGTAAAAACGATGTTTTCGTCGGAGCATAGTAATATCCCGATGAATTTTGATTACTACTCGACCTTTGCAGAAAGAATTGCTGGTACTCGTCTTCCTGAGAAAATAAGACGATTCGATGAACACGTTTGTTGTATAACGGAGCCGTTTCACCCGCCAACCTCTGCTTCAATGCCGACGTGTTGCACCAGAATTCAACAAATGCTTGCTGCCATACCGAATACATTGTTTCGAGTTCCCGCGCCAACTTGACCCCCTGAACCGCCGTGGCGTTGGTGGTAATCTCGAAATGAGCCGTCTTCACGGTATGATAGCCACCCGCAGTCCACCCGGTTAACGGAAATGCCTTCTTACCCCGGACAGCCGTGGGGCGCAATTGCAAAACGGTCGAATCGGAATATCCCAAAATCCTACGCGCCTGAAGATGACGATGATTTTCATGAAGTACCCTATGCAGTAGGCGATAGGCATCCGATCCATCTTTTAAACTTAGTGCCTGCTGGTAAAGACGCTCAGCCTCTGACTTGCGAATATCTGTAAACCTCTGATACCAAAACTTTTGTAGTTGAGGAGCGTTTCCTAATGGTCGATGATGGTCCAGATTAAGAAAAGGATAGAATACCTGCTGGTCGTCTCGATCTGGCACCACCCACTGCCTGGTAATCTCAGCCTGTTCTTTGAGGCCCAGTTGCTCACACTTCAGTGCTAATAATTCCAATTGCTGAGCGAAGTTAGGATTAACCTCCTGAGCGCACACATCAACGGCAGTAGCCCCTATCGTAAGAGCGACAAAAACCATAGTCAGTAGATGAGTTTTTAGCCGGAATCGATTCATACCTACATTCTAGCTGACTATCGATAAAACTTCTTCCGCTTACATGGCACACATCTGTCAAACTAATTTCATACTTGTTTTTAATACCGGCAAGGCGGTAGAATTCTTCAGCACACCAAAATAACTGACTATCAGAAATGAAAGACACACTCTGGTGAAAACTAGTCTGCTCCTCACACTCCTGTTTAGCATCCTATCCCTACCGAACTCGCTGGCAACCAAGGTGCAGGCCACTCCTGTCGTTGACCTCGAACTGGCAATGGATGGTGTTCCCGACTTTGCCATCGTTCGGAAATGGGTTGAAATGCTGCAAACAGCTGGATTCAAAAATGTCCGTGCTAGAAGTATTAAGGAAACCGACAAGCCTGAAGTGAAGACGATTGGGAAAGGCGACAATCAGCTACATATTGTCACTGGAGTCCTCGCTGGCACGAAGATCTATCTTCCAAACACAACCATTAAATACGGTGATCTTGACGCTGCTAAAGCTTGGATTGCAAAACTAAAAGGAGACGGCGCCGCCAATCTGACTGCTGAAAAGGGTGCCTATGGTCTCACAAAAGAACAGATTGTCAAAGTCTATGACGAACTTTCCAAGCAAGTAACGTTATCAACCAAAGACCGGCCCACCAAAGATGTTATTCGCAGTATTTCACAAGTTTGGAAAGTTCGCGTCGGTGTGGAGTCGAATGCCCGCAAGTACCTCTTTAGTGACAAACCATTCCCTGGTGAGCTTAAGGGGCTAACCAGCGGGTCAGCAATGGCCATGGCTCTGAAGTCTGTAGGGCTTGTCATGTATCCTGAAAAACCTGTTGGGAGTGAAGTTCAGGTGATGATCTCTCAACATCAGAAAGAGAAAGAATTTTGGCCCACCGGCTGGGATTTAGAAACCAACGCTGGTAAAGCTGCTCCCGACCTATTTAACGAACTGGATGTTGAAATCAAAGCGACTGAAATTTCCAAAACGCTGGATGCCATCGCACCCCGACTCAAGACCCCAATAATGATTGACTACGGTGAGATCGAGCGGCGCGGGTTAAGCCTCGAAAAGCGAGTTAACATCCCAGCGGGCAAAACGTTCTATAAAATAATCATTGATCGAGCATTATCGCAAGGCGGGCTACGCAGTGAGCTACGTACTGACGAGGCTGGCAAGGTCTTTCTTTGGATTACCTATTAACAGCGCACAAAAAAAGCACGACAGTGATATACGATCGTGCTTGAATGCTGTAAGCACAGCATAAGGGTGGCTGAGGGGATTCGAACCCCCGACCCCTGGAACCACAATCCAGTGCTCTAACCAACTGAGCTACAGCCACCACTGAGAGTTTTAATGTAATTCGCACGCTGGAAATCGACAAGTGCGGAATTAACCAGTTAGACAATTAAACCCCGGCGGGCACCATCTTCTCAAAACCTTAGAAGTCTGCTCGTTGCACGCCGGCAAACTTTACCTGCTTCCTAGCTAATAATGTCATGATTCACCGTCCCAAAGACATCTGTCAGACGGAAGTCACGACCACTATACCGGAATGTCAACTCTTCATGATTAATGCCAAGTAAATGGAGAATCGTTGCGTGTAAATCATGCACATCCATTCGGCCATCCACGGCATCAACCCCCAGTTCATCTGTACCACCATGAATATGACCACCCTTCACCCCACCTCCACAGAGCCATGTCGTAAAGCCGGTATTATGATGATTTCTCCCGGTCTTGCCCTGAGCTGTCGGAGTGCGCCCGAATTCACCACCCCAAATGATCAACGTGTCTTCAAGTAGCCCGCGTTGCTTAAGGTCCTTAATCAACGCTGCGATCGGCTGGTCGCTCTTTCCTGCATCACGTTTGTGATCCATGATGTTTCCATGGGCATCCCATGGCTGGCCAGCCCCATAATAAATTTGAACCATACGAACCCCTCGTTCAACTAATCGACGCGCGACCAGACAGCCATTAGCAAATTGCCCTTCTCCATAAGCCTTGAGGGTTTCCTGCGATTCCCGCGTAATATCAAATGCTTCCTGAGCTTCAAACTGCATACCATAAGCAACTTCCAGCGACTGAATCCGTGCTTCCAAATTAAGATCTGCTGTTCGCTTTTCTAAGTGACGCTTGTTGCTCTGCTGTAACAAATCAAGCAAACGACGCTGAGCATCAGGTGTCAGATTTTTATTATTGATATGACCGATCACATTCTTCGGATCAACTTTGGAGTTGTTGATATGAGTTCCCTGATAAATCCCGGGCAGGAAACTATTACCCCACAACGCCGGGCCAACCACGGGCTTCCCTGGACAGAGGACTAAAAACCCAGGCAAGTTCTGATTTTCAGTGCCCAGACCATAAGTAACCCAGGAACCTAAACAGGGGCGAATCGGCTGCTGGTTCCCGCTATTCATCATGAGCAAGCCAGGCTCATGATTTGGTGTCGTGGTGTGCATACCACGAAGAATACATAGTTCGTCAGCGACTTTGCCCAGATGAGGATATAATTCGCTCATATCAATACCAGCTTCACCATATTTGCCGAAACTAAATGGTGATGGCATATACTTGCCACCACGGCCGGCCTTACCTTCCTGGGCTTTCAGCTCAGGCTTAGGATCAAACGTGTCTACGTGTGACGGACCACCATTCATGAATAGAAAGATGACATGCTTGGCACGCGGAGTATGGTGTGTCTGTTTAGGGATGAGGGGGCTCGTCGACTTCACTGCGGCATCAAGCTTCCGCTCTTCAGCCAGCAACGCTGACAGACCCAGCATCCCAAATCCCACACCGCTCGACTTTAAAATCTGCCTGCGTGAAACAAGATTATTCTTCACCGCTGGATTATCGACAATTTGACGATCGTACATAGTTCTTCTTCAATAGTCTTATCAAAAACAAATCGCAAACGCTTTACGACACTTTCGTTAATCTACAAACATAAATTCATTGGCACTTAACAGCGCCAATGAATATTGATCCCAGGCATTCTCTATGCTGGACTCGGTTCCTACAGCCTCGAGGAATTCTTTTCCTAAAGTAATATCGGCATCTTCCGGTTCTCGGCCATATAACAACTCGAATACCTGTTGTATCTTCTCTTCGACCGTACCAGTCATTTCACTGCGAACGCGCATGCTCAAAGCACGAGCACGGTTCATCATGAAATCACTATTCAGCACAAACAACTGCTGCAGTGGTACGGTTGTTACCGGTCGCGCAGCAGCGGTAATATTTGGATCTGGAAAATCGAATAGTCGGAGTAACTCATTCAAACGGTGACGACTAATAAAACCATACAGTGTCCGACGTTTATTGCTGGCATTATCTAATTCAGCCGATGGGCCACCCATCTCGGGCTGTAACTCACCGGACACTGCTAACAAACCATCTCGCCAGGGCTCCACCTCTAATCGCCGACGATTCATGCGCCACAACAATTTATTATCCGGGTCTGCTTCAAACTTCTGGGCATTAAATTCGCTACTCTGCTGATAAACAGCCGAGTTCATGATCAGTCGGTGAATATGTTTCATCGACCAATTATTCTTCATAAACTCAACCGCCAGATAATCTAGCAGTGGTGGATGTGTTGGACGGTCTCCCAGTGTACCAAAGTTGCTGAGTGTACCGACCAATCCCTTTCCAAAGTGTCCGGCCCAGATACGGTTTACCATCACCCGCGCTGTTAAAGGATTCTCTTCGGAAGTAATTGAATTAGCAAATTCGAGGCGGCCACTACCTTGTGACTCATAAGGGACTTTCTCTCCCTCCGTGAAGATGGCCAGATTAGCTCGTTTGGCGATGGCACCTTTTTTACCCGGATCACCTGCCAGATAGATCGGCAAATCCTGAGCGTTACCCTCCGTCAAAGCGTGAGCCTGAAGAATCTGAATTGAATCAGCCTCTTTCTTTAATTGCTCGTGAATATTCCTAAGCATCATAATCTGTTGTTTTGCCTGACCTTCTAAGCGAGCCTCGACTTCATTGGGCGGCAACGCAAGTAGACCTTCTTCATAGAGCATCCGTGAAAGTAATGTGGCGTCCTGGCGAAGAGATTCATTCATAAGGTCCTCTTCACTAACCTCGACTTCTGCCACTGCTTCTTTCGGTAATGGATTGATCTCAAGGCGGACACCTGACCAAACAGCATGATCAGAACTGATCGTGTTATTATCAGGTTCCCCCGCACCGGCGGTTACTAATGTGACATACTTTGCTTCGGATGAAATCTCTATATCTATGTCAAAGAATTCCCCGTTAGCTTTTATCTCCGGCGGAATGACTCCCGTGAAGTAGTAGGTAAAATCACTGTAGGTAATCTGCATCTTCTGACCGTTGACATATCCACCCAGGATCGCATCCATCACTTTTTTGTCTTGATGTGGTTTCGAAACAATCACCGCGAAATGTGCACTGGCATTAGAATTCAGCGAATCGTCATTCATTCCCGCGCGATCTACTTTGAATCGAAATGCCTGATCCTGAGGAAATAACCCTGCTTTACGAATTTCGTCGAGATCAAAAGTCACCAGCGAATTGGCATGCATCCCAATTCCTTGTTCATCTCGTTTACCACTGGAGCGATAGCCTTCCCCTTGAGTAGAAATGCCGTTTTTGTCCAGCCATGCATCATTCGTTATTTTGCCGTAGGCATTACCATCCGCGCCTAAATGAACGAAATCAAAGTCGATATCCGGACCAATATGAATTCTTTCACCCCATCCAAAAGCCGTCTTCAAAACTCCTAAATCGGTCGGCTCAGCAACAGCCCCGAAAGCATCTGATGCTAAAGCGCCGTCCAGTGGTACGGTCTTTCCGTCATCAAAAAGATTTCCTAAAGGAATCAATCCGGGACGAACCGTCGCCACATCTTCCTGTTTTACAAATGCAACGTTTGCGCCAAATAATCTAAACAGCTTTTCACGATCCGCCAATTTTGACTCAACCTGTTGTTGCAAAGCTAAACCCAACTCGCTTGCTTTTTGGAGCAATGCCTCATCAGCTGACTGACTCTTATCCTGAGGCAACGTATCTACCCAGGCATACCAATCGGCCAGTTGTGGTCGAGCTCCACGTTGCGTTGGCTTTTTAACCTGTAGTATCGCTACCCATCGCTTTAGCAATGTTTCACTGAGCCCGGAATCCTTTAGTACTGATTCATAGTTCTTCTTGACAGCATTTTCCGTCTTCTGGAATTCCAAAAACTTAAATCCGGCAACCAAATACTTCGGAATCTCACTTGTCAATGAAGGACGTAATTCCCTGCCTACCTCAACCAGTGCACGATTAATCTCAAGCTCTTTGTCTTTCACTTGCTGGTCTTTAGCAGCTCGACTTTGAACGACTTCCGGTGATACCACAGGGCGTTCCTGATAATTCGTACTGGCAAACAAGCCGGCAAGGCCATAATAATCACCGGTAGAGATCGGGTCATATTTATGGTCATGGCAACGAGCACAGGAAACTGTCAGGCCAAGCACTCCTCGACTCACCGTATCAATGCGATCATCCCACTCATCCGCTGCTGCTTTCGCTTTCTCAACATTTTCAGCATAGTAAACCGGGCCCAGTGCAAATAAGCCTAACGCAGCCAGTCGCTCGTGCTGATTCTGGTCTTCAATCAAATCACCAGCGACTTGATATTTCACAAAAGTGTTATAAGGCATGTCATTATTGAACGACTCTACGACCCAATCACGATAAAGATAACCACGAGGGTACTTACGAGCTTTGAACGTATGAGCCTGATCTTCACCATATCGGGCCACATCCAGCCAATAGCGACCCCAGCGTTCTCCATAATGCTGGGAAGCCAATAGCGTTTCCACGACCTTCGAAAATGCCTTGGGACTGTCATCAGTGAGAAATGCCTGAATCTGGTCAGGCGTTGGCGGCAATCCAATCAAATCATAGTAGGCACGGCGAATTAAGGTGCGTTTATCTGCCGCAGCACTGGGCTGCATATGATTTGACTCCAACGGAGCTAATACATAACGATCGATGTCATTTATGACCCAACCTGCTTGCTTCACTTTTGGTACCGCGTGAACAACAGGTTTTTTGAACGACCAGAATTCTGACGCTTTAACATAATCGATGGAGTTACGAGTAATCACCTGACCGCCTTGTCGAGGATCGACAGCACCGTTTTTGATCCATGTCTCAAAGTCTTTAATAATTTCCTCGGACAACTTGCCTTTGGGAGGCATCTCGAAAGACTCATATTCCATTGCACTTAGCAATAAGCTCTCTTCAGGCTTACCGGGCACAACACCTGCGCCTGAATCTCCTCCCTGACGAATTGCCTTTCGGCTATCCAGTAGATATCCACCCTTCACTGCATCACTTTCGAGACTGTGACAGGAATAACAGTGCTGAACCAAAACAGGCCGAATCTTGGTTTCAAAAAACTCCACCTGAACCGGATCTAGGTCTTCTTCTGCCTGAAGTGCGTTTAACAGCACGGTAAAGGACAGTAGGAAAGTGGAAAGTACGTTGATCGCTCGTGTCATCGTTTGATTACGTATCCAATAAATAGGTCGTGTTTAATACGGGCAAGAGATTTTATTATCCCATATGAAGCGAATGTTATGAAGGTGAATGGCCGCTTTCAATTTCAGGGAATTAATACCTAATAATGACTCTTGATAATCGAATCACTTATAATTCAACCGTCTAAGCCATCATCTAAACACACAAGAATGGAACTCATTGAAGGTGGAACCACGCCGTACTTTAATGCCGCGAAAAAACAAGTCGTGGATACTGCCCCCAATCTACTTGTCGAGGGTTAAAGCAGGTTGGTTATTAAGGGAATGGAAACCCCCGCACGTCTCGGCAATTCCATTTCATCAAAATCTCAGTTCGAGTCGAGTTCGGTTGCTATCCAAGCCACTGGAAATTCTCTGGCTTTACATGACAAACGGTGGTGAGTATAAGAACTGCATGAGGTCTTTCTTCTACTTAATCCCGTGGCTTTTGGTTCTTGGTTGTAACGAAAAGCAAGCTCCCATCGTCATTTCGCCTGAGGGGGCGAAGATAACGGAAAATACCGTTACTGAAGTACTGCATGTATTCAGTGATGTCACCGCTGATGTGGGGTTAGACTTTACTCACTACAACGGTATGACCGGTGAACTTTATTTACCTGAACTGATGGGAAGTGGAACTGTCCTGTTTGATTTCGACAATGACGGAGACTTGGATGTCTATTTAATTCAAAGCGCTTTGTTAGGGCAGGAAACCTCTCTCGAAGATTCAATCTTCCCGCCAAAAGCACTTCCTAAAGATCAACTCTTTCGAAATGATCTGACTATCAGCGAATCGGGCGAAGCAATATTAACATTTGTAAACGTCACCCTTGAATCCGGAATTGATGCGCAAGGATATGGCATGGGTGGCGCGGTCACTGATTTCAATAAGGACGGATGGATCGATCTTTATGTCACCAACTGGGGCGAGAACCAACTTTGGAAAAACAACGGTGACGGAACTTTCTCTGACGTGACTGCCATGGCCGGTGTTGAGTCACAGCAATGGGGAACGAGTGTCGCGTTTGTCGACATCAACCAGGATGGCTGGGACGATCTGTTCGTTTCGAACTACATTACATTTGAGTACGACACACATCGCCCATGTTACTCACCCAGCGGGGCAATTAGCTATTGCGGACCCAAGAGTGGAGCCCCTGAACCGGACCGCCTTTTCCTAAATCAAAAAGATGGCTCGTTTAAAGATATCTCGGCAATCTCCGGTATCGCACAAAAACAGGAGGCGGGTCTCGGCGTCCTCATTCGCGACTTTAATAGCGATCTGTGGCCGGACATCTATGTTGCTAATGATGCCGGACACAATCATCTTTGGATCAACCAACAAGATGAAACTTTTGTGGATGAAGCGTTAATCCGCGGATGTGCCTGTAATATCAACGGACTCGCAGAAGGAAGCATGGGAATCGATGCGGCGGATATCGACGGAGATGGTGACGAAGATTTGGTAATCGGGCACTGGGCCCAAGAAACAAACACCGTTTATCTCAATCTCGGCAACGGTTACTTTGAAGACGCGACTGACCAGTTCCATTTAGGTGTGCCGAGTATTGGTTACACCGCATTCGGAACGGCCTGGTTTGATTATGACAACGATGGGTGGCTCGATCTGTTCATGGCAAATGGAGCTACTAATTTTGTAGAAGCACGGCAACGATTAGGAGATAGGTATCCACTCCAGGAACGCAACCAATTATTTCGAAACCTCGGTGGCAAGTCGTATGAAGATGTAACTCATGCGGCAGGCGCGTTATGTGAGCCAATTGAAGTTACTCGCGGGGCTTCATTTGGAGATCTTGATAACGATGGAGACACAGACATCCTCATCAGCAATAACAGCGGGCCGGCCAGACTCTATTCCAATCAAATTGGATCTCGGCAACACTGGCTTGGCATTACATTGCAAACCGCCGAGCAGAGTACACCTACCTTACAATGTCGTATAGACGTGACACTCCCGGACTCCAGAACACTTACCCGAACGCCGCGCACCGATGGAAGTTATTTATCCACAAATGACCCACGCGTACTCTTCGGCTTTGGTAATTCGTCGGACAACGTTGCCTTGCGTATATACTGGCTGGACGGCTCTGTCGAATTGTTTAACGAGATTCAAGTCGACCAGTATGTGACATTGGTTAAGGGGGAAGGAACAGCGGAATGAAATTCACTATCTTCACGCTGATGTTCACGCTGATTGGGGCGTTTGGTTTAATAGCCGGCTGCAACAATCGTCCTTATGAGATCCCCACAGGTGTGCAGCCAATCACGCTACCGGATCTAAGCAAACTGGATACGGTGGCACAAAGTAAGATCAAATCCGCGTGCACATCCATTCTCCAAATTCAGACCGGTGAAAGGGAGCTTCCTCTTCAACCTGATGATCTTGCCACGCAATATGCAACCGTTGGCCAATTACTTCATGCCTATAGTTTTCTGGATGAAGCTGCCAGCTGCTACAAAAATGCGATCTTACTAGATCCGGACAACAACCTTCCCTGGAATTACTTACTGGCTCAGATCTATCTCGACACCCACGATACCTCAGCTGCCATTAAATATCTCCGAGAAGCTGAACGCGTTTATATCACGTTGAACAAGACAACCCCCGAGCTGTTGCATGCGATCTACTATTATCTGGGGGATGCCTACTTGTCTCTGAATCAACCAGAAGAGGCTCAAAACGCCTTCGAAAAGGCGCTGCTGATCAAGAATAACGCAATCGTTCATTGGGGCTTAGGGAAAATCGCGCTCGCGACAGAGCCTGAGACCGCCATCAAACATCTGCAGGATGCGTTAAAGCTAAATCCAAACGCGCGTAATACTCATTACAGTCTAATGATGGCTTACAGCAAAATCGGAAATAACCGGCAGGCACAACTTCATAAAAGCGCCTTTGAGCAAGGCAGTACAGAACTTAGCATTCCTGATAACCTAATGCAGGCTGTTGGAGATCTGAGAGATTCGCCAGCTGCTCTAAGAGCTCGGGGAGACGCCTCCCTATTTTTGTATGGTGATTATCCAACGGCAATTAAACTCTATACCAATGCACTTAAGCACTCTCCGAACGACCCGTCCCTTCACTTAAATCTGGGGCTCGCCAAACTTCGTATGGGATTAGTACAAGCAGCCTCAGCTCATTTCAATGATACGCTAGCGATCGATCCCGCACACTCACGCGCTATCACAGGCTTAGGGCTAATCGCGCTCTCTCAAGACGACATGCCCGGCGCCCTGTCACACCTGCAACGAGCCGTTGAAATTGAACCTAACAGCCGGGAGATTAGACAAACTTACGTCAATACTCTGCTGCAAAACAACGATCCAGCTGCCGCCATAGAACACCTGCAACACATTGTCGACCTATTCCCCGCTGATCAAACTGCAATAACTTTGCTTATCTACTGTCAACTAACGGACGGACGATTTGAAGACGCTCAACAACAGTTAGAAACCGGACTAAAACTATTTCCGGAAGACCAGGCCGTTGCCTACTACGGCGTATACGCCTTTGCAGCAGGCAAGGAAGCACAACGGAATATCTCAAAAGCTTCAAAACTCTCAAGTAAACTTGGCGGGGAGAGCCGTCTTGTGGCGGACGGCTATGTATTGGCCGGTCAGGGCAAGTTTACCGAAGCTGTAGCATCAGAAGAACGACTGAAAATACCTTTTAATCTTGACCCATATTCTAAATCTAGACTCCCTCAAATCATCCGCTACGACGCACTATGAAAATGACACCTCACCAAATGTATCATCCATTTATCTTGTTTCTATTTATAAGTTTCGGCTTGGGCTCCCTAAGCGTTTCGGCGACTCCAGTGGCTGCGAACAACCCGAAGTTCAAGCCAAATATCATTTTCATCATGGCTGATGATATGGGCTATGGCGATATTCAGGCATACAACTCAGATTCAAAGATCGATACACCAAATCTGAATCAACTGGCAAAGCAAGGTATGCGTTTCACTGACGCTCATGCTCCCGCCGGACTTTGTATCCAAACGCGTTATGGCTTGTTAACGGGCCAATACCCATTTCGGACGACTCTCAAAGAACGAACCGATCCCTGCATTCAAGAAGAGCAACTAACTCTTCCGGGGATGCTCAAAAAAGCTGGCTATGACACCGCGATGCTTGGAAAATGGCATCTGGGATTCGTCGGTGGTAAAGACAAAGCAGATTACTCCCAGGGCCTCCATGGCGGACCCAAGGATCGTGGATTTGATTACTTCTTTGGAATACCCGCCTCACTGGATATTCCACCTTATTATTGGATCCAAAACCGTAAGCCATTGTTGGCTCCGACGGAAACAATCGGAGACAATTTCAGTGACGGCTGGACCAGAATTCAGGGGGCGTTCTGGCGCAAGGGACGAGTAGCTCCCGGATTTACACACGCCGAAGTGCTGCCAACTATATCAAGACGAGCAAATTTCTTTCTGGATACGCGGGCACAATTACCACAGAAAACACGAAAGCCTTTCTTCCTCTATCTACCCCTCCCCGCTCCACACACCCCCTGGCTTCCCGGTAAAAGGTTTACGGGCAAAAGCAATGCCAGTATGTACGGCGACTTTGTGATGATGGTGGACGACATGGTCGGTCAAATCATGAAACGACTCGAGCAACACGGAATGGCCGATGACACACTGCTCGTATTCACGAGCGACAACGGTCCAGTCTGGTACCCTGCCGACACGGAACGTCTGGGGCATAGCAGCACCGGATCACTGCGAGGCATGAAGGCTGATTCTTATGAGGGCGGGCACCGCGTTCCATTTATCGTTCGCTGGCCAAGCCAAACACCTGCCAGTACCGTGAACGAACACCTCCTCTGTCACACGGATATGCTGGCCACTCTGGCTGTATTGACAGGACAAGAAGTCCCGATCGGGCAGGCTCAGGACAGTATTAATCAATCACAGTTGCTATTCATGCCCAAACTGGAAGAGCCGCCGCGGAACACACTTATCACCAGTAATAATCCGAAGTACTTCGGCGTTCGGATGGGGCAATGGAAAATGATTACCGGTTTGGGTAGCGGCGGGTTTACTCAACCAAGAGATCTCAAACCTAGTGAGGGTGGGCCCACAGGTCAGTTGTTCAACCTTAGTGAAGATTTGTCTGAAACCAATAATCTCTGGCAGAAACATCCCGAGATTGTGAAACAGCTGGAGTCCATTCTTCGCCAAAGCAAAGAAGCTGGAAAGCCACAACCGTAATGAACGACCAGCACCAACCTTGTACCGATGAACGGCCTACTACAGCGGATGCTAAGGAAAGGATTTTTCCTTTCTCGATCAAGAAAACGTTTTTACTCATATTGAGTATCACCATCGTTGCCAGCGGTTGGTTTTATGTTCGCGAATCGGCCAGACAAAATGAACGCCGACAGGTTCTCGATCAACCACAAGAAGATATTGAAGGAGCCGATCAAACCGACGACACCCACCCTCTCGATCCTATTCTGAAAATCGCATATCAATCCATCAAGCAGATGGAGGAAAACCTTGTCGACTACACCGCTGTCTTATCACGGCGGGAACGTATTGGTGAGCAGGAAATGCCACCGAGTTCTATGGAAGTTAAGATCCGTAATCCACGGGACGACCAGGCCTTTTCAATCTACGTTAAATTCACCAAGCCTGAAAATACGAAGGGCCGGGAAGTCATTTGGGTGGACGGGCAGAATGACAACAAAATTATCGTGCATGAGCCTGGCTTGCTTGGCCTTTTTAAAGTTGTCCAGGCGCCTGACAGCTTTGTTGCAATGGTTGGTAATCGCTACCCTATCACCGAGACCGGGCTGCTACGGCTAATGCAAAAACTCACGCAATTCGGGCTGCGAGATCGTAAGCATGGAGATTGTGACGTTCAAATTATTAAAAACATCCAGGTTGCTGAGGTTAACTGCACTCGTTTGAGAATTGTACATCCGGAAAAACAGGAACCATTCACGTTCCATATCGCAGAAATTGATATGGATATGGAACGAATGATCCCCATTCGGTTAGCCACCTGGGATTGGCCTCTAGCCCAACAGGAACCACCTTTGGTCGAGGAATATATTTATCACAAACTCAGGCTAAATGCCGGACTGAAAGATCTGGATTTTGATCCGCGAAACCCTGCTTATCACTATCCTGACTAAATGCTCCGCTCTTCAGGGAGCTATTTATTCGTATGCTTCCTGGACTGAAACAATTCACAGTCGTGAGTCCACAAATTATATTGAAAGCATGATTCGATGGTCGATCGGCTCTCTTCTTTATTCAGTTCTCTTTATTTTCAGGCGAAATTACCCATGCCATACTTACGACTTGTTCCAACCCTGCTGTTCGTAATCGCTTTGACCGGTTGTGGTTCGGATGAAATTGAAGTCTCTGAAGAACAATCTGCAGCACAAAAGAAAGTCGAAGAACTCGGTGGTAACTGGACTGGCCGTGGAGCTATTTCCATTGACTTTAGTGCCTTGCGAATGAGTTTGGAAAGTAAGACGATCTCTGATGCTGATCTCTCCGTCTTAGCTGAAGTTGATAATCTTGAGATGCTGGATCTATCCGGCTCACCGATTTCAGATGCGGGAATTAAACACCTTGCCGGGCTAACCAAAGTCAATACGCTCAACATCACTGGAACACAGATTACCGGTGAAGGAATCCAGGCGATTATGGATTTACCTCTATTCCAAATTGCCTACAAGAACTGCCCTGATGATGTCGCTGTTGCCATTGCGGATATCTCCTCGGTTAAGATCCTTCAACTGGATGGGCCGCAACTAACGAATACCGGAGCTGCAGCCTTGGCCGAACTTCCTGAACTAAGGCAATTGACGATTTCTGGCTCCCAGATTTCGGATGAAGGGCTGGCCACGCTTGGAAACCTCAAGAATCTAAATACGCTGGACATTAGCAATACAGCCGTTACTGACAAAGGGATCGCTGTTCTGGGTGGATTATCCAACCTGAACTCGGTTAGCCTTTCAGGTACTCAAGTCACTCAAGCTGGTGTCGACAAACTACAACAACTCCTGCCTGACACATACATCGACTTTGAAAGTCAGGAATTCGGTTCTGGACAGGGCAGACCTGGCGGATTGAGTGGTCGACCCCAACAAAGCCGGGATACCGGGGAAGGGGAAGCCGAATCCCGAAAGAGCCCTTTTGATGCGTTTACCAGCTTATTTTCGGGCGGTAGTGATAAAGACGCTACTATGGAAGAAGAAGTTTCGGAAGAAGAAGAAAAAGAAAAAGCCGGAGGAACTCTTGGTGCAATCTTCCGTTCACTCAATCCGATTGACTAGGTGACTCGTTAGCTCAACCTTCCTAGTTCTTTTTTTTGCTCGCATACTCGGCCA
>Ga0209404_10000117_pt1 | contig 70600 bp, 43 predicted proteins | sample TroAtlMetagenome_2_FD_187447 | JGI IMG/M metagenome (GOLD analysis project Ga0209404, IMG submission 187447) | Marine eukaryotic phytoplankton communities from Atlantic Ocean - Tropical Atlantic ANT8 Metagenome (SPAdes) (version 2) | ecosystem: Environmental > Aquatic > Marine > Oceanic...
CGGTTTCCGTGCTGGCGACAATGCCCCAATGGCATATGTTGAGCTAGTTGACCGTCCAGTTGTAGAAGCTGAAGAAGAAGCAGTAGAAGCAACTGAAGAGTAATTAATACTCGATTAGAAAAAGGGCCTGAGTGAAAACTCAGGCCCTTTTTTTGTACCCAAAGAAAAATGGGGTCAGAGTCGTTACTCTTACCCCAACTAAATCTACTTTTTTAAACACCTATTCATCACTTTGGCTTGTTGCTTGCTATGTTGTTTACAGAAAATCTTCAAGTAAGTATTCAAACCGTGCATTGAAAACGTTGTTCTCTGCTAATTTTTCGTAATTTATGTATTTCTGTTTTTCATAGCAAGGAAGTTTATGTTAACCGTTTCATCGTTCACGCAATCGCTATCATCAAACCCAGTATTTAGTAAAACGCTGTCTACAGCGTATGAACGGCTAAGTTCAGGGCTTAGAATAAATAGTGCTGCAGATGACAGTGCTGGTTTACAGATATCAAATAGGCTAACGTCAGAGTCTATTGCCAAGGACCAGCTTCGCCGTAACTTAAATGACGGCATTAGTTACGCGCAAATAGCAGAAGGCGGGCTGCAAGAGTCTGCCGATATATTGCAGCGTATGCGGCAATTAGCGATGCAATCTCAAAACGGTATTAACACAGATGCTGATAGGCGCGCATTAGATAAAGAATTCCAGCAATTAAAAAACGCGCTCAATGGGATTGCCTACAATACCGAAGCATTTAATCGTTTGCCCCTGCTAGGCGATAACGACTTGTTGTCTGATAATGTATCATCCATAGGTGATACCTTTGTAAAGGGAAGTCCAACGCGCCTAAATAGCGGGCTACGTTCCATTGCTTACATTCCGGCAGGCTCTACTAACATCTCTATAAATATTGATAGCTTTTCACTAGACGATGATCTTCAAGTTTTTACCACAAGCGGTAGGCACTTGGTCGGTACGCCTCTCTCCGATAATGTATGGAGTATTAACGGTGTTAGTTCGGGTAGCGACATTAAAAGCCTTTTATTTTTAACCCAAGAAGGCTATACCCCAACGACAGGCTATGATGGCAGTTCTTTAATCACCAGTGGCTCGGGTACAATCAACGGAACAACATTCACCTTCTCAGGCGACCAACATCCAGGGGTAACAACAGAAACTCTAACCATTGATAACACTAACGAGCCGCTCATTATTTCAGTAGTGGGGCAAGGTGTATTTGATGCCACAGTAGATTGGGATACGTTGGGTGCTGCCGGAACTGGTGGAAACAGCTTTGAAGCCGGCCCCGTTGATATTACCGCCACCAACTCGTTAAGCGAGGGTACGGACTACATTAATCTTGCAAAAACGCCAGTGGGTTTATCTGACCTAAATATGGTTGAAAGCGATGTGCTCACCTTTGAAAATGCAGAAGTAGCGTTACAGCAAATTGATGATGCCTTAGAGTATGTTAGCGAGAGTCGTGCGTTTTACGGCGCAAAAATGAATCAAATGGAGTCGGCATTAAAAGTGAACGATCGCATGCATGAAGGCTTAATGGCAGCTCGTTCTCAAATCCTTGATACTGATTTCGCCGCAGAAACTGCCAAATCAACACAGGCGCAAATCGTTGAGCAAGCGAGTATCTCTGTAAGGGCACAGGCTAAGTCTAGCGATGACCAGGTTTTGGGGTTGTTGGGTTCTATAGGTGATAATTAGAACTGCATTCCCTAGAGACGAAGTGGATGTTTTATCATTTCAATAGTGATTTATTGTAATATCACCCCATGCTTTTCAACGTATGAATGCGTTAAAAGCTTTGTAAATCTATCCACAATTAAAAACAAAGGAAAATGCGAGAGATGGGAAGCCAGATAACGTGCTTTAAGGCCTATGACATTCGAGGCGAATTAAATACGCAACTTACTGAAGAAATAGCATACAGAATTGGCTACGCTTTTGCTGCAGAGTTAAGTGCAAAAACGGTAGTGGTTGGCAGTGATGTTCGTTTAACTTCTACACCTTTAAAGCTAGCACTAAGCGCAGGTCTGATTGATGCCGGTGCTAAAGTGACTGACATAGGAATGGCCGGTACAGAAGAAATATACTTTGCAACCAAACATCTTGGTGTCGACGGTGGTATAGAAGTTACCGCAAGTCATAACCCAATAAACTACAATGGCATGAAGCTGGTTAAAGCGGGTTCTGTTCCTATAAGTGGCGATACAGGTTTAAACGCAATTAAAGTTCGAGCTGAAGCATTAAGCGATGAGTTCGTTTCAGGTCGCCTATCTCATTATACTTCGGACGCGGTTATAGATGCTGAGGCTTTTTTCAACGGGCAAGCGCATATACAACCAGAGAAGCTAGAAGAAACTGAGCAGTACCTCAAACAATCGTGTATGAATGATTATGTCGCTCACATGCTGTCGTACGTAGAACTTGATAACTTTACTCCACTCAAAATTGTGGTAAACGCTGGTAATGGTGCTGCTGGTCCAGCACTCGATGCTATTGAGCACGAGATGCGAAGAAAAAACGTGCCCATTGAATTTATCAAAGTTCACCATAACGCAGACGGTACCTTTCCAAATGGTATTCCAAACCCTCTATTGCCAGAAAACCGCGTTGACACCGCCAATGCAGTAAAAGCCTCGGGTGCCGATTTTGGTATTGCATGGGATGGCGATTTTGACCGTTGTTTTCTGTTCGATGCAGACGGCGAGTTTATTGAGGGGTACTACATAGTAGGGCTTCTCGCTGAGGCATTTATTGAGAAAAACACCGACAGTAAAATAATTTATGACCCACGGGTGTATTGGAACACTGAAGACATAGTGCTAAATGCAGGCGGCACACCAATTAAGTCAAAAACCGGTCATGCTTTTATCAAAGAAAGAATGCGTAAAGAAGATGCCGTTTACGGCGGTGAAATGAGTGCACATCATTACTTTCGCGATTTCGCCTACTGTGACTCAGGTATGATCCCATGGTTATTAATTGCAGAACTTGTGTGCGTAAAACAGCAAACCCTTGCCAGCATGGTGAAAGAGCGAATAAAAGCCTTCCCTTCTTCAGGTGAGATAAACAGTAAACTTAAAGATGCTGATGCAGCGCTAGAACGAGTAACGAACCAGTACCAACCATTAGCTAGTGTCGTTGATACTACCGATGGACTAGGTCTAGAGTTTGACGATTGGCGCTTTAATTTACGTAAATCGAATACCGAGCCAGTAATTCGTCTGAATGTAGAAAGTAAGGGCAACATATCGTTAATGGAAGAAAAAACTAAAGAGATGTTAACCCTTATACGCGCTGAGTAACCATTGGCTAAACACCAAACAATACGATAAAAATAGGGCAAAAGTGCTGAACTTCGCCCTATTTTTATTTCTACCTAGTTTTTGCCATTTAATCGCAATACAAACCTTTGTATACTATTCGCTGAATATATAATTATCAGGACGTGGGCCAAGCACCCACACATCAAGGATATTACAAATGAAACCAGTAGTATTAGCTGGCGGCTCAGGTAGTCGCTTATGGCCTAAATCTCGTGCAGCGCTTCCAAAGCAGTTTTTGTCTCTTACATCAGACAGCACTATGCTGCAAGACACGATCACACGCTTAAAAGGCACACCAGCTCAAAACCCAATATTCATTTGTAACGATGCCCATCGCTTTTTAGTTGCCGAACAGCTTCGCCAAAAAGATATCCAACATGGCGGTATTCTTTTAGAGCCTGTTGGTCGTAATACGGCACCGGCAATTGCATTAGCGGCGCTTCATGCCACTATTAACGGCGAAGACCCTGTTCTTCTTGTCTTGGCCGCTGACCACCTTATTAAAGATAACCAAGCGTTTCACACTGCTATTGCTAAAGCCGAAAAGCTTGCAGAGCAGGGTAAACTTGTTACTTTCGGTATTGTTCCAGACCAGCCACATACAGGGTATGGTTATATCAAAGCTGGAAAGCAAGCGGGCGATGGATTTGAAGTTGCACAGTTTGTAGAAAAGCCTGCTTTGGAAACTGCAAAAGAGTATGTAGATTCTGGCAGTTATTACTGGAATAGCGGCATGTTTATGTTTAAAGCAAGCCGCTATTTGGAAGAACTAGAAAAATATAACCCTGAAATGCTAGACGTGTGTAAGCGTGCTATCGATACAGAAACACCAGATCTAGATTTCATCCGTGTTGACCACGACATTTTTGCGACTTGCCCAGACGATTCAATCGATTATGCGGTGATGGAAAAAACGGATAGCGCAGCTATGGTTCCATTAGACGCAGGTTGGAGCGATGTAGGTAGCTGGTCTTCGCTATGGGAAACTGCTGAAAAAGACGAAAACGGCAATGCTACTGTAGGCGATACTATCCTAGAAAACACCAAAAATAGTTACGTAAATGCTGAACAGCGTTTGGTTTCTGTTATAGGGCTAGAAGACGTTATCGTAGTAGAAACCAAAGATGCCGTTATGGTAGCCCACAAGGACGATGCGCAAAGCATTAAAACGGTCGTAAACAAACTTAAAGCAGAGCATCGCCCAGAGTTTGAATTCCACCGTGAAGTATTCCGCCCATGGGGAAGTTACGACTCGATCGACAGCGGTGCTCGTTTCCAAGTAAAACGCATTACAGTTAAGCCAGGTGAAAAGCTATCGGTTCAAATGCACCACCATCGTGCTGAACACTGGATTGTAGTCTCTGGTAGTGCAAACGTGACTATCAATGAAGAAACACAATTAGTAACAGAAAACGAGTCGGTATACATTCCTATTGGTGCAGTACATGCATTAGAAAACCCAGGAAAAATCCCACTAGAACTTATTGAAGTTCAGTCAGGCGCATATCTCGGTGAAGACGATATTGTACGTTTTTCTGATAGGTATGGGCGTGTAGCCAAATAACTTAGAATAAGACTTTGAAAAAGCACCGTAAGGTGCTTTTTTCTTATCCAGAGCACTCTCTAAAAGTGAAAATGACGAATATCCTATGTTGCCACTATTTGAAATAGGTTATTATTAGCGGCAATAGCTGGTTTGCATGCTCATTAGCTGAACCATGCAATATTAAGGAAAGCAGTTTAGCATTGCATAGGAATAGGGTGTTTACGCATTTTGTTATCAAAAGTACTAAAGCCATCTAATCTCAAACGATTAGCATATCGGCTAGCCAAAAAGTTAATCATTGTCCCTCACCACCAGTTGACTGAAACCACGTCTGAAAATAATGGCTCAAGCTGGGTGACAACCGGTGATGACCCACAGTTTATTATTCATCCTGCTCGCCGAATACCTTCACGAAACTTTTCAAAAGGCTGGTATCTTCTTCGCGTAAAAATAACTGAAAAAAATCATCAGTCGCATGTTGGAAAGCTGTACTCCAACTTACACAAAGGCGAACTAGCCACCGTTAACGTACCTTGGCACAGCACCAAATTCGTGAACCGCCTTTTCTATCTTGAAAGTAACAATAGCATGCTTCGCTTTGACCCCTGTGAGACAGAAACCGAGTTCACCATGAATACTTTCATGATTTCGAAGGTACCGTCTTTCATTGCGATGCGACATATGAAACAGCGATTGTATAAGCTGCTCAGCCACGTCGATGATGTAGAAGAATACCTTGATACAAACTCTAAGCTAAACGGTGGAACGTTAATAGAAACAGTATACGAAGAATACAATAAAACCTTTACCACAGGAGTTATGGAAAAAAGCTATCCGTTTTGGGTAGAGTTTGACGAGCCGCGCGCGCTACAGAAAATGCAGCAAACCTTCACTCAAGCGCAATCTGAAGTGAAATTTTCTATTATCCTTCCTACTTACAATACTGACCCCATTTATTTAAAAGAGTGTATCGACTCTGTTCTACAGCAAACTCACAAAAATTGGGAACTATGTATTGCCGATGATGCATCGACCAACGTCGACACTATCAGCACATTAGAGTCGTACGCACAAAAGCACGCCAATATAAAACTGAACTTGCTGAGCGAAAACGGGCATATATCTAAAGCAAGTAACACCGCTTTGAGCATGGTAACTAGTGATTACGTTTTATTGCTTGATCATGACGATACGTTACCTGCGCACACGTTATCCTTTTTTGCGAAAGCTATAACAGATAACACAAAGGCGAAAATGCTCTATGGGGACGAAGATAAAATAGATGAACAGGGCAATCGCCATCAGCCTCACTTTAAACCTGGTTGGAACCCTGATTTACTATTAAGCCAAAACTACATATGTCACCCCGTAGTGTACAAAACAAGTGTGCTTAAAAAGATAGGTGGATTTAGGGTAGGTGTGGAAGGTTCGCAAGATCACGATTTACTTTTACGAGCGACTGCCGGCCTTAATCATGATGAAGTTGTACATTTACCTTTCATTCTTTATCACTGGCGTGTTATTGAGAACTCAACAGCCTCGAATGCTTCAGCTAAGTCTTATACGACCGATGCGGGCATTGAAGCTATAAAGTACTTTCTTGACCAATCAGGCCAGAATGCTTCAGTCGAGAAAGGTAAGTACCCAAATACGTATAAAGTTAATTGGGCGCTGCCAGATGAGCAACCACTCGTTAGCTTGGTCATTCCTACAAGGGATGGTTATGACATTTTAAAGCAGTGTCTAGAGTCTATTTACGACAAGACGTCATACAAGAACTTCGAAATTATTGTTGTAGATAACCAAACGACCTGTGATAAAACATTGGGTCTCTTCAGTGAGTACACTAGTACCAAAGCTAATTTCAGAGTCTTGAAATGGGACAAGCCGTTTAACTATTCTGCGATTAACAATTTTGCAGTTTCGCAAGCCCAAGGTGAAGTAGTTGGCTTAATTAACAACGATATTGAAGTTATAAACGAAGAATGGCTATCAGAGATGATGTCGCATGCTCTAAGGCCTGAAATTGGCTGTGTAGGTGCGAAGCTTTACTACCCTAACGATACTATCCAACACGCTGGTGTAATACTGGGCATTGGCGGGGTAGCTGGTCACTCTCACAAATATTTCCATAAAAGCGAACCTGGTTATTTTACGCGCCTTCATCTTGTCCAAAATATGTCCGCAGTTACAGCAGCATGCTTACTAGTCCGTAAGTCTGTGTTTGAAGAAGTTGGCGGATTAAACGAGCAAGACTTAACAGTAGCATTTAATGATGTGGATTTTTGCTTAAAAGTTCATACCGCAGGTTACCGAAACTTATTCACACCATGGGCCGAGCTTTACCATCACGAGTCGATAAGCCGCGGTGAAGAAGATACGCCAGAGAAGGTGGCGCGATTTAATAAAGAAAGTGAGTATATGAAGGATAAATGGAACAAGCTTTTGTGCAATGACACAGCTTATAACCCTAATCTATCCAACACGCATGAAAACTTTTCGCTTAAATAGTAACTGAATTTTAGAAGTATTATGAAAAACAATTTTCCATTATTTTTTATCCATATCCCAAAAACCGCTGGATCTAGTTTCCGAGTAGCTGCAGAAAAGTACTTCGGTTCTGATTCAACCTACTATGATTATGGTCAGGCTAATCAAGAAACCCATCCCGATATAATAAAATATGAATATGAATTAAAGGATAGATATTTAGCGGCCAAGACTATAAAACAGAATGCTAAATTTTTGTCTGGGCATGTTATATATCCAAAATATGCACCATTTTTTCCACCCAAAAGTGTAGTTACCTTTGTTCGTCACCCTGCACAGCAAGTACGCTCTCACTACGAGCACTTTTCTAGGCTTCACGGTTATGAAGGAAGCTTTGCTGACTTTATTAAGGAAAATCGCTTTGCCAATATGCAGTCGAAGGCATTGAATGGAGTTTGGCCAGATGCGTTAGGTTTTATTGGTATCACTGAGCGTTATGACGAATCAATTGCGCTGTTTAATAAGTATTATGAGACGGACGTCAAAGTATTAGACATAAATAAAAACTCAGCAAAGTCTTCCGGCGCTTATGTACTAAGCGAAGATGAGCTGTCTCTAATCCGCAAAATGAACCATCAAGACTTTGCTTTGTACGAATATGCGTTGAAGCGCTTTGAACTGCATCTGTCCTTTGTAGAGCAAGGTCTTCCTTTGATTAGATTTGGTGAACTACACGTTGCACCGAAGGACAAAGGAATGCAGTTTAATATTTGGGGCTGTTGTTATGAGCAAGAAGACGCCTTGGCTGCGGAAATTTTGTTAGATGATATTGTTGTTGATGAGGTGAAGTTGGCTGACTATAGACCGCTAGCGGCTGAAAGGCACATTCATCGCGACGGTTTCGTTGGGAAAGCATATAAATATCCGGCTTCTTTTAAAAAAGGTCAAACAGTAAAAGTCAGGGAAAAGCAGACACAAACTATTCTTTTTGAAGATATAGTTTACTAAAAATAGCAGTTATTAAACATATTTGACATTGATGTCGTCCGACTTAAGAAAGCAGTTTTATAATGAAAAAATGTTCACAAAATTCAGGTATCCGCAAGGCAACAGGTGTTGCGAAGCAAAGAGCTAAACGCTTTTTAAATGCTGTAATGCCAAGAAAAAATAAAGTTGATAATTCTGATGCTGTTACAAGTGAACTGCACTTCAAAAACAATAATTTTAGCTTAACAGAAAGTGAGATTACTTTTATTCAGAGCCAGTTGGAAAAAGGCAATAAATCCTTTGTGAAATGCTTTGCTTCTAAAGATCATTCACTTAAGTGCGTGTCTCAGGCAGAGGTTAGCATTTCATTGGACAATGCAAAAGAGTTGGTTGAGCACTATTCAGCGCATACCGATATTATTACGCTCGCCACCCTTATTCTGAACCATGCAGATTTCCCTGTCAGTCATTTCATAATGAATGTAAATCTAGCCCCCGAGGTCTTCAGAGATTTAGCAATACTATTTAGAAAGGTCAACAAGTGTACAAGTTTTTGGTTAATAGCAAGAGCTAAAATACTTCGTCCAGAAGGGCCTGTAATATCTGAATTGTTTGACTCCATTACAGACGAATATATAGCAACGCTCAATGTGGGGATCGGGGTTATTACCTTTAACAGAAAAGACCATTTAGCAAAAACGGTCGAAGCCATAAAAGCCTTCACTACAGGTGATTATCAACTTGTTGTAGCTGATGACGGCAGTAAAGACGAAACAGTAGAGTGGTGTGAACAAAACAATGTACCTCACACTAGTTGTGCGAATAAAGGCGTTGTTCGAAACAAAAACAGAGCCCTGTATTACCTTAACGAAGTCAAAAAAGTTGATGTTTTAATTCTGCTAGAGGACGACTGTCGGCCAAATAAAGAAGACTGGCAGAAAGAATGGGTGATTGCAGCACTTCTGTGGGGACACATTAATTACGCTCACAAACGCATTATAAAAAAAGAAGGGGCTGTGGTTTCTGGTACAGGGTTAAGTACTTCACCGTATCTATGCAAATTAGTTACAGGGCAGTGTACTGCTTGTAGCAAAGATGCAATGACTAACGTTGGATACCTTGATCCAAGGTTTAGTGGTTATGGTGCGGGGCATGTAGAGTGGACTGAAAGGTTTATTCGTCAAGGATATAACGGCTCTATGGAAAAACAATGGGTTTATCCGGCAATTAACACCGGGTTAAATTCTGATGATGCGCCAACCTTTAAAAACCCTGAGCAGCTTGAAAAAAATAGAGAGCTTAAAAAGAAAATAAGCAAAGAGTCTCACAAGCGTGAAGCATGGCTTGATAAAAAAGAAAGGCAAGAATTTCTAGAAGAAATAAATTTCATTAGTCATTAAGCGGTAGCGATACAAAAACTGTCATGGATTCAGAGCGATATTTGTTCAATATTCTGTTGAAATTTTAACCGCCTCGTACTAGGTTAAAGGTTAATATAATCCTAAAACAGATCTTAGTGTTAATTTAATGACAAGGACGCCTTATGAATTGCATACGCATGTTGCTCGCCCAGTGTTGCCTGTTCGCACTCATTTTTACTTCCACTAATGTAAATAGCGCAAATTACCAGACTTTCGAAGAGTTACTAAACAACGAATCGTTAATTTTATCGGTTGATAAAAGCACCCTTGATGAATACGGTATTCTAGTAGAAGGGATATTAGTTAAATCAGACTCTGGTACATGGAGCTTTTCTGATTATACGCAAACGCAAGTTGTTCCCTCTTACAATGTTTTGTTTTCAGCAGGCGGAAATCAGCTTACCCAGACTTATCCAGATAAGTCTCATGGAAGTACTTCTTTCCAAATGCATGACGTTTACAGTAATACATATCGTGATCGGTGGGGAGATGTAGTTGCCGACCAGCTTATTGCAGCTTTTGAACAAGGCTTGATAGCGCAAACGCCATCTTTACAGTGGACAAGCGTAACTGACAACGTTGTGTACACTATTTCTAACTCAGCAGAAGGTTACTTCGACGTTATCGCCAGCGTTACGTTAGAAGAAGTACTCTATATCCCCGAGCATGTTGTCAACGGAATAGAAGGTGGTTGGCAAGGTGAGTCGGAAATTTCCTCGTTTTCAACTAATTCGTTCGATGATATTCGTTTTGAATTTGGCATAGAAGAGCGAGGGATCACGTTCGACACCTTAGAGGACGAATATGTTGCTGTTCCTGTTGTTGATGAAGTCGACTTCCAATTCGGCGATAAGCAAAATTCTATTGTGCATGACATATTCATGTTATCAAGCGAGCCCACAACGTCATTAAGTCAAGTATTAGAAGACCCATATACCGCTGAACTCAATAGTAAAGAGATTTTGATAAATATGAACGATGTTTTATTTATCATTACTCCTATCCAAAAAGTGAATGAGTCGGTGTGGACTGTTCTCGTTGAGGTTAGCGCTGATGGAGAAACGTATCGCTTTGCTCGCGAGCTTGTTGCGATTGATGGCTCGGCTAAAAACTTTGGTCAAAGACTTGCGTCAAACTTTCCCTTTGTTTACAACGCGAACATTAATGGCCGCGTAGAAGCGCAAACAAACGAAAACGGTTGGCCTGTTTGTGAAATGCTGTTTGCATATTCATTTAGCAATGAAGGCTCACTCAATAGAGGTATTTCTTGTAATAATAATGCTATTCAAATGGGGAGTTCAGGATGGACATGGACAAACCACGAAGAGAAAGTCTCATTAAACTTTGAAGCAAGTTATGCAATAAGGGAAAGAAATTGGATTCCACTGACAACAAATGAAAATGGACTTACCTTTGTCTTGGAATATAGTACCTACGAAGACGTGTTCGACGGAACAAGTGGTGTTTTCATCGCCCCACGTATCAACTATCTGGAGCTAATTGACCTTAGTCAATACAAAGAAGAATACGCAGCTGGCGGCTTTAATAGCGACAACGATGGTGATGGAATATCTGACTCAGATGATAGTGACGATGATAACGACGGCATGGAAGATTACTTCGAAGAACGTTATGGCCTAAACCATCTAAATAGTAACGATGCGGATCAAGATGCGGATAACGATGGGTTAACTAACCTTGAAGAATTTAATTTAGGAACCGATCCAACAAAATCTGACACGGATGGCGATGGTGTTCCAGACGTTTCAGACGACTTCCCTCTGGATAACCTAAGAACAGATTCTACAACTCAACTATTCACATTTACCTATACGTTTGACGGTAATACTAGAGGAACCGCGGGTCACGAACTAACGGCTGTTGTAGAGGGAACGCTGTTAGATGATAACGATACGGTTATCATCGCTAATGTAGTGAGTGCTTCTTTAGCCGGCGTAGATTATACAATAACGAGTGACTTAGCTATTAGAGCGGCAAATCCAGCATATGCGGCGAGAATGAGCTTGTCTGGTGATGTACTAGACTTCTGGGTATGTGTACAAGGCTTCACATTTAGTGAAAACGGTGGTGATTGCTCATTTGGCGTGGACGGAGGTTTCTTAATTTCACCTTATTTAGATTTCGAAACTCTAGCTTGCATCCAACCCGATGAAAATGGCGATTGTATAGTTTGGGCATGGGCAGGTATTCCCGAGCTTGGAGATGATTATAGAGACGGCGATATTCCATTTAATTCAGCTAATTGGTCTGCACAGCAGTTAAATACCTACGCTCCTGTAAATGACTTGAACGCAGATGGTAAATCAGATTTATTATGGCGTAGCTTTGATAAAGGCTGGAACTTCTTGTGGACAATGGATGGAGTACAAACTGCAGCAGCGACTCCAATTAATGTCGTTCAAGAATATACGTGGACAATGGATGGTCTTGGTGATTATGACGGTGATGGTAAATCTGACATTCTTTGGAGAAACAGCGAAACAGGCATGAACTTCGTCTATCTAATGGATGGTGCAAGCATTAAAAGCCGTTACGTATTGAATTTTGTGACCGCTGGAACTTGGCAGATCGTAGGTAATGGAGACTTTAACGGAGATGGCATTGGCGATGTAATGTGGCGCAATGTAGAACGCGGAGACACTTGGTTTTATCTGATGGAAGATGGGCGTATAGGTTCTAGTGAACCTTCACAATGGGTAACCGATCTTAATTACAAAGTAGCAACAACCGGTGATATCGACGGGGATGGCGACGAAGATGTCATATGGCGTAGAACAAACACAGGTCGTATTTATGTTTGGTTGATGGATGGTGGAAAAATCGCTTCACAATTCAGCTTAATAATAGTTAATACCGATTGGGAAATCGCAGGTGCTGGTGATTTAGACGGCGATGGCACCGACGACATTATCCTGAGAAACCAAGTTGATGGAAGAAACTGGGCTTACATCATGAAAGAAGGTCAAATATCAACAAGTACGTTAATCAACGAGGTTGCTGACCTAGATTGGCAAATTGGAAATATTGGTGACTACGACGGAGATGGAAAAGCTGACCTTTTATGGAGAAATGAAACTGCAAGTAGGAATATAATTCATCTAATGAATGGTACTTCGGTGAAAAGTCGTGGAGTATTAAGGCCTACTGATAATTCTTGGCAAGTCGCTAAATAAACGTTAAAAAGAGAGCATATGCTCTCTTTTTTAATCTTTCGAAAACTCAATGTACAAGGAAGTGACCGTAGTGAAACGCGCTAGAGCAAAGGAAATATATAAAATACTGTCGGTATGTTTATTTTTTAATTTTTTGGCGGTTTCCTCATGGGCTGAAGATTTAGAACCTCCGGAGCTCACATCTTTTTCGTTAACCTCTCGAATTGTTGATGTCACTACTGCATCCCAAACAGTGGAAGTGTTTATTGGTTTAAAAGACCCAAGTGGAGTTGAAGCACCTCTTGTATCAGCTAGCGGCATTGATAATGAAGGCTCTACAGGTTTTGCGGAAGTGTCACTTCATTCTGGAAGTATTGAAGATGGAGTTTGGAAGGCAATTATCACGGTCAGTGCTGGCTCTCCTTCTGGCCAGTGGAAAGTAACCATTTTTCCGGTATCTGACCTAGTATTTAATTCATGGGGACGGTTTGGACCGGGAGATGAGTATGACGCTTCTTTCACCGTTATTTCCAACACCACAGACGATACCGCACCTAAGCTACAAGAGTTTTCATTATCAAGCACTTCTGTAAATGTGTTTGAAAGTGCAGCTAATTTATCGGTAAGAATGAGGGTTACCGATACTGGAACTGGGGTTGAAACACCGAAAGTTACCGCTAGAAGTATAGACGGCGACGCTTCAGCAGGGTTTGCGAATGTTTCACTTTTGTCGGGAAACAAAAACGATGGTATTTGGCAAGCTGTACTAACAATTCCAAAAAATTCGCAAGAGGGATCGTGGGAAGTAGTATTGTTTCCTCTAAGTGACGAAGCAGGAAACTCTACTGGTTTTGGCCCTGGTGAGGAATTTAGCTCTACCTTTGAGGTCATTTCTCAAAATGATGATAAAACTCCGCCAGAGCTTCTAAGTTTTTCGGTTGATAAACGCGTAGCAAACGTTACACAGGGAGCCGATACAATCTCAGTTACTATGCACTTAAGAGACGTCGATTCGGGCTTGGAGACGCCATTACTGAGTGCTTCTAGTTTGATTAATGATGCAACTTCTGGTTTTGCCAGTGTTTCTTTGATTGATGGTGATATTTACGACGGAACCTGGCAAGCCATTATAACCCTCCCTAAAAAGATTACCGGCGGCCCGTGGAGAATAAACCTGTTCCCTTTATCAGACCTTTCCCACAATAGCTGGGATACATTCGGTCCTGGTGAAGGTTACGATGACCGCTTTACCGTTATTAGGAGTGCATCTAATCAAGACGTAAACGCTGATGGCAAGTCAGATCTTCTTTGGCGCAGCTTCGCTAAAGGTTGGAACTTCTTATGGACAATGGATGGCACTTCAGTTGCTAAAGCTTCTCCGATTAACGTAGTACAAGAATACACGTGGGCAATGGATGGATTAGGCGATTACGACGGTGATGGAAAGTCAGATATTTTTTGGCGAGACAGCGAATCTGGAATGAATTTCGTTTATCTGATGAATGGCGCGAGCATTAAAAATCGCTATGTTCTCAATTTCGTCACAGCAGAAACATGGCAGTTAGTAGGAAACGGAGATTTCAATGGAGATGGCGTAGGTGACGTCATGTGGAGAAATGTTGAACGTGGAGACACGTGGTTTTACTTGATGGGAAATGGTCTTATTGCAACAAGTAAGCCCTCACTTTGGGTGACGGACTTAAATTTCAAAGTAGCAGTGACTGGAGATATAGATGGGGACGGAGATGATGACATCATTTGGCGTCAGCTCAACACTGGTCTTATTTATATTTGGATAATGGAAAATGGAAGTATTGCTTCAAAATATAGTTTAAGAGTAGTAAGCCTGAACTGGGAAATTGTCGGCGCGGGGGATTTAAATGGCGATGAAACAGACGACATAATAATGAGAAACCAGGTTGATGGAAGAAACTGGGTATATATGATGAACAGCGGGCAAGTGTTAACGAGCTCACTCATAAATCAAGTTTCAGACCTTAGTTGGCAAATCAGTAATATGGGTGATTATGACGGAGATGGTAAGGTAGATTTTCTTTGGAGAAACAAAACTGCTGGTAGAAACCTCGTTCATTTGATGGATGGCACAGCAGTTAAAAGTCGCGGTGTTTTGAGGCCAACAGATAATAATTGGCAAGTAGCAAAGTAGTAGTCATTAGGGATATTTATGGCAGTCATCAAAAGTTGTGGGTTATTAGTCGTTGCATTAGTAGCAATTATCTCATGCGGAGGCGGTGATTCAGAGAGTAATCTCTCTAATGATTCGTCTAGTCAACAAGACTTAAAGGACTCGTATTCTTTTACCTTACCTGTAGAAATCAAATCTGACCAGAGCATCAATCTGACTTTGGCATCAACGAAGAGTAATGGCGCACCAAATCTTACAGTGCAGTCGTGGAGCTCTTCCTTAACTATTACTCCCAATATACAAAAAACGGGTGAAGGTGTTTTTAGTTTTGTCGCTCCACAAGTAAGAAAGCGAACACCTCTTACCATTACAGCTAAATTACTAACAGAGTCTGGCGTTGAATTTAGTATAGATGCTAAGACTCTAATAGTTCCTTCCAAGCCTAATTTAGTCGTTGTTTTTACCGATGATCAGGGATACGCCGATGTAGGTGCTCATAATATTGTTAACGATATTGAAACCCCTAATATAGATAAACTTGCTGCTAGGGGGGCGTTATTTACGAACGGATATATAACAGCGCCCCAATGTACTCCATCTCGAGCCGCAATGATAACAGGTGTTTATCAACAACGTTTCGGTGTGGACGACAACCGGTATACCCCCATACCAAACAACGTTGTCACTATGGGTCAACGATTTTCTGAACTTGGATATACTACGGGGTTAGTAGGAAAATGGCATTTAGAGATCGATCAAAATTCAAAGCCATGGTTCAGAGAAAACTACCCAAATACGCCCATTGAACAGTTCAACCCAGGGAAGTTACCCTCGTCCGTTAAAGAACAGTTTTACCCTTCCTCTATGGGTTATCAATATAATTATTTCGGTTATGCAAACCGATATTGGGCTAACTTTGATTTAAAAGGTAATGAAACGAAGTTAGGGTGGGTAAATAACACTGACTACAGACTTGATGTTGTATCAGATGCAGCTACTCAGTTCATAGAGATGAACTACGACGAACCGTTTTATCTTCACGTTGCTCATTACGCACCCCATGTTCCTCTAGCGGCTACAGATGACTATTTATCACTATTCCCAGAGAATGATTCTGTTCGTCGTAGGTACGCGCTGGCGATGATGTATGCTGTGGATACTGGTGTAGGTCAAATAGTTTCGCAGCTTGAAAAGCACGGTATATTAGAAAATACGATAATTACTTTTATTAGTGATAATGGTGCACCTGTAGGCCTTGACTTTACTGATGCACCAGTTTCTGAAAACGAGGCGTGGAATGGCTCACTCAATACCCCTCTGCTTGGTGAAAAAGGAATGCTTACAGATGGGGGGATTAAAGTACCCTTTATTATTCAGTGGCCAAATGAAATTCAAGGTAATACCGTCATAGAAGAACCAGTAATAAGTTTAGATGTTCTATATTCAGCGATAAAAGCAGCAGGAGCAGCCGAGAGCACGTTATCGGAACTAGACGGAGTTGATATTTTTCCTACCCAAGGTTCTGATATCAGTGGGCTTGCGAACCGCCCTCTGTTTTGGCGGTTTTGGAATCAGTCGGCAGTTCGCCTGGGCAATTACAAGTATTTAAAAATGGGTTCAGAACACGAATTCTTGTTTGACTTAACCAAGGAAGAATCTAACCAAAATAACTTAATATCAATGATGCCAGTTAAAGCCGAAGAGTTGAAAAAACTTTACGAGCAGTGGAACAAAGAAATGTTACGGCAACCTGAGCAAAGTAAGCTTAATTCCTCGGAACGCGAGTGGCTAGAGTACTACCTAGAGCCGTAGCTCAATTTAGAATCTTTTCCACCCCTGGATATTTAGCTAGACCTTTACATTGCGCAGTAAGCACTTTTTGAATGCTGCGCGCTTTCTCTTTTTCTCCTAAATAAGCCCATATGACCATTGAACGAAACTTCGCTCCAGGGTCGGAAACTTGGCTTTCAATGCTGCTTAACTCGTCACGAATTCCCATCTTTACCGATTCTGTTTCAAACGTATGATTGATTCTGGAAATGTGAAGGTAAGCGTATAACTGATCAACTATCACCGTGGTGTTTTGGTCAGATCTTTGTGAAATCTTAACCGCTTGTTCATAGGCACCCATTGCTTCTTGTTTCATACCCTTAGCTAAATATGAATCTCCCAAATTAATCCAAATTGGATAAAGGCCATTACTATTTGAGTCTGCCATAGCTTCAAGGCTTTTTAGATTGTATTCTATAGCGTCGTCGTATTTCTGCATGTAAAAGCTGGCGGTTGCTAATAGGTGGTCTGAAATGTTGGAGGCTCCAAATTCGTGTTCCATTGCTTTATAGTTTTGAAAGGCGGCCTCAATGTTTCCGTTGCAAAAATAAATACTGCCTAAGTTACCTAAAACGTTTTGAGTGACCTCAATATCTTTACTCTCTTCGAATTTTTTTAAGGCAAGTGAAGCGTTACCTTCGTAATAATGTAAGCGGGCTTCAATGAATGGAATCATCCAATCGTTGTGGGCCAATCTACTTGCTTTAACAATATTTTCTTTAGCTAACGACATGGCTTCAGAATCTTTAGTCATCAAAAATTTCTTTAAGTAACTCTCTGTAAGGCCTACATATGCGGAAGAATAATTAGGACTTACTTTTAAAACTTCTAAGTAATAAGCGATTGCAGACTCGATGTCGTTCTCTCGACGACTTTTTTGTGCCAATGAAAATAACACTTCCGGTTTATCTTTGGCTTGCTCGCTAGCCCGGTTGCAAGCATCGGTGGCGTGTACTAAATAGTTGTCATCCGCTGTTAAATACATCTTTTGAGCATACAAATTACAAAGTTGAGCTAAGACCAATGGATTTTTTGGCGCAGCAGCTAATATAAGGTGAGTCTTCTCAAGAGCAGCGTTAACATTACCTTCGTTTAGGCCTTTGTGAAGCAATGCTTGACTAGAAACATAGTTCTTCGCATTAGTTTCGTCTAATCCCTTATAAGAGTATTCAGGTGCAGCTAAATACTGTTTTAGGGCGCTTTCTAGTTTGGCAGAGGATTTATCAATAGTTTTTTCTGTAACGATAGTTTCGCTGTCTATCAAAGATGCGAGCAAAGTTTTGTTTGCAGTGGTGTAAGCGAAGCCCAAAAGCGCCTTAAATATACCCTTTTCAACCAATTCTAATGAGATGACTAAATCAACATTATAGTTCTCGGCTAACGAATATGGCGAGTCATTCGCTGCAATGTCAGATATAGAAACGGAGGATATTGTGAAGCCTTTCTTTAGCCTTTTGGTCAATTTTCTAGCAAGCTCTTTTTCTAATTCGCTGGTTCCTTTTATGATCATTAATGACTGTACTTTCGCTAAAGGCGTTGTAACTGAATCGACGGTATTTTCGCTAGGATTCCAGAGTGAAGTTAACGAAATAAGTGCGGCAGAGATAATAAAAAAAGCCACGATATAAGTGTGACGTAGCGTTCCTGCGTTTCTTGGAGTTTTAACTGCAGTTGTTGGAGAAGTTGGCGGAGGGGAAGGTGGAATTAGGTTTTCATGTACGTTTTCTTCGGAGGTATCTAAATCGTCTTCTAAATCTTTACTTAGAGGTTCTGATTTATCGTTATGAATAGCCTCTTCAGTCACCGTCACTGGGTTTAATTCCTCCTCAGACTCTAACTCATCTTGAGTAAGAAATAGCGAATGAGGGGGGACATCCAGAACAGTGGCGATGCGAGTAATAGTTTGGTGAGAAACTCTTGTTTGACGAAAAGTTCTATTAACCAGGTCTCTAGGAGGGGAGTTGATGTTTTCTTTTTCTGCAATAAGCTTGGCAAGTTCAGACTGAGAACGAATGCCTGCATTAAGCATTGCTACTTCAAGTTTATTTCGTGACGCGATAACACCTCTAACCCGCTTTCTTGTAGCCATTTCTCAAATCCTTTTCTACTGGCATTACAGAAATTCTTAAATGTCTTTATTTACGGCTAAGTACTGCTAACTACGTATTCCTTAAAGTATCAAAAACTGTATTGTTTGAAAAGTGAGCAGGTGTGCTTTTGGTAGTTACCCGCTCATTTTACAGAGAGGGAAATCTTCTAGGTGAGAGGGCTAGCTCGGCTCAATTCTAAGTTTCCCTTAAATTCCGATTAATAATCAAATTCAATGCAATATTAAGGCGGGTGACACATGGACTGCGGTAACTACAAACCTAAAATAAACATAGCTATATTATTTTATAGCGCTTTCTTGATGATGATATCGTCAATGGCAAGTGCCATGACATTAAGCGTTACAAAAACAACTGACAAAGCTTCAACAGGTGGTTACGTCTACCACAAGATAATTATTTCAAATGATTCAAGCTCTACAAAAAGTGACGTTACTCTTTACGTAAACGTTGGCGAAAACACATTTTTTAGGAATCCATTACCCTCGATATCTGGCGGGTGTAGCGGCGTTTGTGATTACACAGAAACTGCTAGATGGGAATTTGGTGACTTAGCCCCAGGCGCTTTTAAAGTGGTCACGCTCCCTGTTTACTCTTCTAACCTATCAACTGGCGACGAACGCACGTTAACAACCAGTGTAACGTATTCAGGGCAGTCCAATACGCTCGAAGTGCTAAAACCTTCAACAATCAACAACTCTCCATCTGTCGCACTGCACGTCGCTGCCAATTCACAAGTTGTATCTGCCAACGAGAATGTGGATTTTGAGATCTCCTATGGAAATGTGGGTAACACGGGCATCGCCTCACCTTCGATGGAAGTGAATATTCCTGCTGGAATGAGTTTTGTGTCTGCCTCTCATAACGGCACGGTTTCCAACAATAAAATCGTATGGACCTTACCTGCATTGAACCCAGATATTGGTAACAAGTATCTATTTACTTTGAAAAAGTCCGGTTCGTCTTCAAATGGCAAAGTGGATGAAGTAAGTGCACAGTTTTTCAATGGCTCTAATGCTATTGCCACTTCGGAAGATGCGGTGGTGACAAGTAACTTGCCGCAATTAAGCTTAACGGTAAGTGCTAATAATGATTATTGGCAAGAGGGATCTTATAATGTGATGCGTTATATTGTTAGTAATAACAGCAGTGTGGCTGTGCCCGGGGTAAGCCTTTTTTCCATGGTCGCGCCGGGAACTGCACATACTCTGGCTAGGCCCTCCATAAATGGTGGTTGCAGTGGTGCATGTGACTCGTCTGAGTGGGGCCGGTGGGAATTAGGAGCCATTGGTGCTGGCGAGTCGAAAGTAATAACTGTGCCCATTTATAATACCAATGCCGATTCTGGAGAGCCAATTGAAAGCTTAGTTCAAGTGTTTACGGGCAGCGGAGAATACTTTCTAGGAACGCGCCCTACGGTTATTCGCGCAAACGAATCAACAGTCGATTTAATTATCTCTCCAACTAAAGGAATTACGGCCAACAACGAATCTATTAAGTATCAAATTACTTATGGAAACCAAGCCACTAGCGCTTACACGCCTATAAAGTTGCTTTTTTCTATCCCCGAGGGATTTGATTACGTTTCAAGTAGCGACGGTGGAGCGGTAGTTGGCTCAAACGTAGAGTGGAGTTTAGGTACAATAAACCCTGCTATTGGTGGAACACGGTTCGTAGAAATCAAGCCTTCTTCACCTCTATCTAACGGTCACATCGTAAAAACAGAAGCAATACTTCAAGATGAGAACTGGGTTCAGCGCTCTACAGACTCTGTTGTTATTAATGGAACGCTAAACCTAGACGTTATTGCCACTATACAAAATGATATGAGCCAAGAAAGTGAATTGACCTTTGTAAAAGTGCTAGTTGCTAACAAAGGTGCATTAGACATCAGTGAGCTCAACTTATCTATGATGGTGCCATCAAGAACAGCCTTTACACTACCTATGCCAGGTATTACAGGCGGTTGTTCAGGGGCTTGCGATTCTGGTGAATGGGCAAGGTGGACATTTCCTGTAATTGGCGCCGGTGAGTCACGCTTTGTTGTTGTTCCTATCTATTACAATCAAATTACAAAGGGTGAGCCTTTAGAAATTCAGCTTCATGTAGACGATGCTACGAAATCATATAACTTAACGCTACAACCTACGTTTGTTGCTAAGAGTGATAATGATATGCAGTTATCACTTGTTTCAGATAAGCAACAAGTTGCTGTAGGCGAGCGTGTGCGCTACGAGATTACGTACGGGCAATTAGGTAGCGATGCGTACACCGACGTTATGTTGAAATTACCTATTCCAGAAAACCTTACTTTTGTTTCAGGGAGCGACGGTGCGTTTATCGCAAATGGCCAGCTACAATGGAATTTGGGAACAGTAAATCCTGGCGATGGAGGTATGCACTATGCGTACTTCGACGTGGATACAGAGCTTACTGAAGGTACGCCAATTTCACTAGAAGCTGCGGTATACAATAGCACTGAACGTGTTCAACGCTCTGCAGATAGCATAGTAATTAAAGAAGACGTGAAGTTAACTGTTACAGCGTCACGAGCAAGCACATTACACCAGCAAGACCTATATAGTTACCAAAAGTTCGTGGTCGCAAACGAAGGCGCTTTAGACATTTCAGATGTGCAATTACATATTCAAACGGGAACACGTTTGCACCATTCACGCCCCTCTCCCGGAATTTCAGCGGGCTGCAGTGGAGCGTGTGACTATCATGAAAGAGGTCGCTGGATTTTAGATACCCTAAAGGCTGGCGAGTCTAGAACTATATCTATTCCTTTTTACACAACCAATGCAGTATCGGGCGAGCCCTTAGACATTATTGCTTATGCAACAGAAGCTTCTGGTGACTTGCAAGTAACTGCTAGACAATCTTTGTTAACCTCAGCTGTACTGCCGTTAGAAATGGTGCTTTCCTCGCAACGAAGTGTAATAAAAGCGAATGAAATTCAAAGCTTTCAAGTGAGCTATGGTAATTCAAGCGCAACCGCATATCCCAATGCCCTGTTGAAGGTAACCATTCCTGAAGGATACAGTTATCAGAGCGCTACGGGGGTAAATGAAAAGATAGGCAATGTAATCTACTGGCCCTTAGGAACGATAGAAGCCAGTCATTCAGGTGCGGTAGCTTTTAGCTTGAAAGCGAACTCTACGGTAACTAACGGCCAAACAATGAAAATAGAGGCGGAAATAATTAGCGAGGACAATGCTGATAGCGTAAGCAGAAGCAACCTTGTTACTGCTATACACAACCAAGTGCCTTTCGTTCTAGATGTTGAAAATGTGTACACGACTCCGATAACAAGTGAGTCGACAGCCACGGTAAATCTTGATCTCGAAGTCACTAGTCCTACCCAAATTGCAGAAGTTAGAGTTACTTCTAATGCGCCGCAATATAGTAGCTATCCAAACAGTACCACTGCTGGTGGATGTTCAGGTGTTTGTGATGGTAGTGAATGGGGCAGATGGGAATTAGGAAGCTTAAACAGCGGTGCCATATCACCTTTAAACTACGTACTTTCCATGGGGTACAACCTTCCTCCAGGTAAGTTACTTATTGGTAATTATGTGGCAAGTTCTACCTCATCACCTGTTTTAATGCAGGCGATTTCAACGGTTATACCTACGGGCACTGCCGTTGTTACATCTCCTAATCACGATAGCGACGGTGACAACATTCCTGACTGGTGGGAGCTTAGATATTTAGGCGCGATGAACTGGTTGTTAGCCGATAGCGATGGTGATGCTGACGGTGACGGTTACACAAATTGGGATGAGTTTAGAAATAACACTGACCCATCAGATAGCGGCAGTACACCACTGGACAACGACGGGGACTTTATCTCTGACTTACTCGACCCAGATGACGATAATGATGGGGTAAATGATGAAGATGATGCGTTCCCATTTGATCCATCACGTTACAAGCCAACTAAATTCGATGTAGATGGTGACGGCAATGCAGACTTACTATGGCGCAGTTTCAATAAAGGTTGGAACTTCTTGTGGGCAATGGACGGCACGCAAATATCAGAAGCAACGCCAATTAATGTTGTTCAGGAATATACATGGACGATGGATGGCCTAGGCGATTATGACGGTGACGGAAAGTCAGACATCTTTTGGAGAAATAGCGATACCGGCATGAACTTTGTCTACTTAATGGATGGTGCAAGTATAAAAGAGCGTTATGTTCTTAATTTTGTAACAGCAGGCACGTGGCAGCTAGTAGGAAATGGAGACTTTAACGCCGATGGTATCGGAGATGTTATGTGGCGCAATGTAGAGCGAGGCGATACTTGGTTCTACTTGATGGAAAACGGGCGTATAGGCACAAGTAAGCCTTCATTGTGGGTAACAGACCTGAATTACCAAGTAGTCGGTACAGGAGATGTTGACGGAGATGGTGATGAAGACGTTATTTGGCGTAGAAAAAATACTGGCCTTATTTATATCTGGTTAATGGAAGCTGGAGAAATAGACAGTCAATATAGCTTGATAACCGTAAATACTGATTGGGATATCGCAGGTACCGGCGACCTAGACGGCGATGGAACAGCTGACATCATAATGAGAAACCAAGTAGACGGTAGAAACTGGGCTTTCATGATGAAAGATGGCCAAATAGAAACGAGTACGCTAATTAACGAGGTTGCAGAGCTTAATTGGCAAATTGAGAATATTGGCGACTACGACGGAGATGGAAAAGCTGATCTGCTTTGGAGAAACGAGGCTGCAAGCAGAAATATTGTTCATCTAATGGATGGTGTTGCAGTTAAAAGTCGAGGAGTATTGAGACCCACTGACAACACTTGGCAGGTTGCGAAATAGCCTTACTTAACTTTTTTAAGTAGTTTGGCAAGTAGAATAAAGCCATTCCTTTTTTAAGGAGTGGCTTTTCTTTCAATCTCTTATGCTTTAACGCTGTATAAGTGATTCGTTATTATTTACTATTCGTCCATTGCTTTCATGCAAAACCAGCCAATATAAATTATAAGAAAGGGACGAACGAGTGATCCACAGAATAACAGTAAGTGACGAGTTATTAGCTCATTTTAACGAACACCGTGTTTATTTCACGCCATTTGGTAATTGCAAAGTGCAAGGAAGGTTCAGACCAAATGAACAGTTAGTGTTTCCTTCAAATGGGCGCATTGAACCTTACTGTAATTTTTTAAATGGCAGCTTCTTATTCTCTATGGGGTCTTTTTCTTTTACCCGCAGTGTTTTTCCTATTAACACCAAAGTAGGGAGATATTGTTCAATAGGAGCTAGAACGACAGTCATGGGCATTGACCATCCAATTAGTCGCTTCACTACAGCGAATATAACCTACGATCGCCAGAATATAACGAATGCTCAGTTCTTTGCCGATCATCCTGAAATCGAAAACTTCCAAGTAAATAATACCGAACCGAAAAATGGACTGGGTATAACAATAGGTAACGATGTTTGGATAGGTGAAGATGTAACCATTGCTCGAGGAGTTACCATAGGCGATGGGGCAATACTTGCTGCAAAAGCCTTGGTCACTAAAGATGTGCCGCCCTACGCTATAGTAGGAGGGCTTCCCGCGAAAGTTATACGCTATCGCTTTCCCAAGACTGTTATCGAAAAACTATTGGAAATGAAATGGTGGAACTATGAAGTACAAAGCGTACTTTCAGCCTCTGCAGATGTTCCTATAGAAGCATTTGTGGAAATGGCGGAAAGCGCCATTCTTAGCGGTAAAGCCAAGCTATATCAACCCACGGTAGTGGATGATGCTGTGTTAACGCCTTTTATTAAATAAATTTAGATACCTCAATCAGGTTCATTTAAACGTTCACAGTAACTCGAATCTGTATTAAACAAACTTAGTTCACTCCAAGCATCATCGGTGACAGGCATGTTGTCGGTATAGCCTTCAAAAAGACCAAAAGGCGTTCTGTCATGGTCTTTTGCAGGGTTTGTATTATATCTATCATTACCTGCGGTCCATATGAAATGCGCTGCAGGTGGTTGTTTTGCGCAAAACAGAGCGTGATGAAACCCTTTCAAATATTCGACTCTGTCTGATTCGGTGTAAGTTTCTTTCTCTGAAGTGTTACTTAATCGAAAACCATATTCGTCTATCCAAAGCGGAAGATTGGCGCTGCGGTAAATATCTGCGTACTTGCTGATAACTCTTGCATATTCATGCCACTCGCTGCCTGGCGGAAGAGAGCGATTATAAAGGTTTACAGGCAGATATTTTAATGACGGAAATTCTTGGGTTACCCATGCTACATAGTTAGCTGCTTGCTTTGTATTCCTATATGTAACGGTATCAAATAGGTAATTCAATTTCTTCAATACACCATGCTCATGATTTAAAAAGTGTGGAAGCACTTTTTTTAACCACTCCGCCTGATACTTTGCATTAGCTGGTTGTACGTCACCGCCTAGCATTACCATATTAATATGTTGCGACGGAACACCTAGCAAAATGGACTCAAAAAACAGAATGTCATTTTCAGGCTCTTTAAACCATTTTGTGCCCGACAGCACGACTTCTATCTTGAAGTCTTCTTCGGCTATGTTTTCTATTAGGTTAGTTAATACACTTACATGTTTATCGGCTAAAACAGGGTATATCTCTTTCATGTCAAAGCCGCATCTATTGGCATAAATTTGATAAAAATCTTTACTAATAAGTAACCGAACCCATTCAAAACCCGCTTTTTTTATATCTTTCAAGGTGTTTTCGAAGCGCTTTGAAATATTTGGGCGCGTTCCTTTACAAGCATCATCACCATGGAAAAGTTTCTCGGCAATTTGGACTAAATCCTCTTGACCTCTTCCGTCTAGGTAAAAAAAGTTAATGCCTTTCGCTGGATATGAAGGGGAAGGAAGATAAGACGTTGCCTCCTCTTTGTCTGCAGCGTTTACAGATGCAATAGTAAAAGAGCTTAGGTGTAGCATAATTATAAAACGACTAAGAAAAGCGCAAAATAAAAAACTAATATTTTTCATTACATTGCCTCTGATTGATAAAACGAAAGATGTTATACCCAGTGTTTAATGGTAATATTTAAGTCGTCAATTGAGTGATTTAAGAATAGTAAAAAAGGAATTAACGATGAAGCTTATTAGCGTTATAGCAATAGTTGTTGTAATTGTCTTTTCTTTCGTCGTGTTTTTCGTATCACCTGCGAAGAATGATGCTCTCTTGGGTGCAGAAAACGAAATTGCCCCGTCACCTCATAAAGTAAGCAGCACTGAAGATACTAACGTGCCGCTTTCACAGCAAACAGTTCATTCAGAGTCTAGAAAAGCACAAGTCAATATTGATGCTGAGGAAATTGGCCTAAACACCGACCCCGAGTTAATTGCAGAAATAGAGCGAGATATGCAATTTTCCGAGGCCCCAGAAGGGGATGTTTCTTACATGTCTCCGGAATCTGAAACATCGCAACTTCTAGATGAAGCTTTCCCCGGAATTGCACCCGACCCAAACATGACTATGCCCGGAAATAACTCGTTAGACGACACTAACATGTATGAAGATATTGGTGAACCGTTAGAAAAAAATACGAAAATGGATGATTTACCACGTCACTAATTGATATGGTACAGGGTCACGAAGTAAAGACGGTTTGTACAGTGTTATTAAACAGATATTTTCAACGTGTTGAGCGGCAAGTGTTCGGTAAGGTAAAAGCGGTATGAAGTTAGTTGTTATTGGTAATTGCCAAGCTAGACCTCTAGCCGATTACATTGAAAAGCTTGTTCCTACAATACAGGTAACAGCTACCCCAATAGTACATCTTCTGAAAGATAGTGACGAAGTAACGTATCGAGACGCTTTAAATGAAGCCGATGTTATTGTTACGCAATTGATATCAGACAACTATCCTTGCAAGTTTATTCGCACTAGCGAAATAAAGCGGTCGTATGGTAACAAAACCCATACTATCGTTAATCTCTATTTCAGCGGGTTTACGCCAGACTTAATGTACATTCGACACCCTGAAGTTACGACTTTAAGAGGCCCTTTGGGCGAGTACCACAATAAGACCATTCTTGACGGTTGGTTACTAGGTATAAGTAAACAACAAGTGGTTGGGTGGCTGTCAGATCCTTTCTATAACAAGCAAGAGTACGGCAAAGAAGATGCAAAGTCGCTTGACGAATTAAAATCACGAGAATCATCGGTCGACATTAAAATTGCTGATTTCATTGAAGCAACCCGCGGTGAGTCGAGAACGTTTTTTACGTTTAATCATCCATCATCAGTGTTACTAATTGAATACGCTAAGCGCATTTGCGAGCATATTTCCGGTACTAAGGGGAATGACGATGGCATTGATGCTAGCAATGAGCCGTTAAATCAGCTAATACCATTAGTGCCACCAGGTATTAAATGTGTTGAAACGGGTAGAAGTGAGTCGAAAGGTACTCGGGTACTTAGCATTCATGGAGCAGATATTGAGTTGGGCGAATCAGCTACATTTACCAATGAAGAGCTGGTTTCTCAGTTCTATGACATCTATGAACAAAATGCCGCATTTTTAAGAGCGAAGTATGAAGCCTAATACTATTGTTCAGTTCTGGAATACACCAGATTTACCAGAAGATATTTCAAAGTTAGTAGCCACATGGAAAGCGCAAAACCCTTCCATGGAGCACAAGCTTTTTAGCTATGACAGTGCGCTTCAATTTATAGCAGAGCACTACGGCTCTGAAATTAAAAGCCTGTTTGAAAGCGCGGCATTGCCTGCAATGCAGTCAGATATTTTCCGCGTTGCTTATTGCTTAAAAATGGGTGGCTTTTATATAGATTGTGGAACTCGGTGCAATGCGCCTATCCAACCCTTGCTTTCAGATGATTTACTGTTTTTGGTAAGAAAGTGGCACGGTGGCATTTGGAATGGTGCAATAGGCTGTAATGCGGGGCACCCTGCTTTGAAATGGATATGGGACCGCATTATTCAAAACCTGAAAGCGCGAAACAGTAATGACGTGTGGAAGTTAACAGGGCCACTATCGTTTAATCAAATGGTAGAAAGCAAAGAATTCGACGGCATTGTAAGCGTTGTAGAGCAGCCCTCAACTAAGCCATTTTTTGATATTGTGAATGAACTTGATCACAAAAAAAAGCACTGGTCGAAAGTGCAAGAAAATCAAAGTGTGTTCAAAGACAACTCGGTATTAAATATTGACGTTAATGGAAATAAGCAACCACCGATATCTGATGCGAATAGCGCAATATCAGTAACTGAAAACAATGTGCCTTCAACAAAGGTGAATACCAGCCTCATAATACCAAGCGGTGAAGGGCAGGAAGAGCTGGAGTGCGAAGTAGAGATTGCAGGTGGTTTTGAACGGGATGACGTAAGCCGTTTAATCGTTAATGTCAGTAACGTTGTTCTATCAACAGGAGTTGTGAGAAGCTTCCCGCTAATTATTAACAAGCGAGGGAACAGGGCTGAAGTTGAGTTTTACGAACCAAAGCCAAACCGCCATTTCCCGCTATCCCAGTTTATTGTAAGTGGTAATAACGGCGTTACCGACTATATGCTGGTTATGCCTGAGCAAATGGGAAGTAATACCTTCTATAAGCTTTCATCTAACGACCAAGCAGATTTAATAACAATACTAACGCAGCTGCATATCGTACTTTCAAAGCAGCAGTTTTCTGTGAAAGATAATGCAAATGTAGGAAGTATTAGTAACTGGTGTAGTTTAATTGAAAGGCTTATCCTAACCTTTACTGAAGAAAAGACCAAAGAGACTGAGAGTAGCGCAGCAAAACAAGAAAGCAGTATTGTTGTTAAAAACTTGGCGCTACCTGAAAATAAAGAGCAAGAAGAAAATGTACTGTTGCTGTGCGGTAATGCAGTGATGGATAGCAAGTTACAGCCCCAGCCTTTCACCATTAAACTTCATGCAGACAATAAAGTGAGTGCAGTAACGTCAGTTGAGCTTGATAACGCTGAATTACTTCCTAATAAAACACAGCTTTTAAATGCAGTAGCCAGTTCACTTCATAAAACAAATCGCAATGGTAAAGTGTTGCCGTATTCTCTGGAGCGTTGGTATTACGCGGTACAAAAATTCAGTAAGGAAAATTAAGTGGGTCAAAAATTAAGTATTGCACCTAACGAATTTCTATTTTCGTACGTGGGTTTGAAAACTGAAAACGTAAAGCAAGGTGCGCTGGCATTAAACTTAGATTGGGCTGAAGAATCTACTGAGTCTACTAACTATGGCGCTGTTATAAATAAAGTTGTGAGTGCAGAAGCACCGCACACAAGCATTGTAATGTGCCAAGAAGGCGAAGAAGCTGCCCAAAGCGTTGACGCGCTGCTTATTTCGCCGCAAGATTTTATTGTTACCTCGTTTGCAAATACGTTGCCCGCAAAAGCGGATGTGAAAGAAGCGCTAAAAAGCTGGAACAATTATTTTAAAGCACTGCAACAGCATCAGTATCTATTAGGTGAGCATTTCACTATTCAATTGTTACCTACTTCAAGCTTATCGAAAGAACAGCAGGCTTTAAGCAATGCCGTTCGCTGCGCAATGCAAAGTGATGAAGAAACGAAAGAGTTACTGCGCCAGTTTGAAGGCTTTTGTGCCAGCGACAAATCACAAAGCTGGGTAGATGCTGTTTGTTATGGGTTAAGTCAGTATAAAAGTATTGAAAGCACGAAAACTGAATATGCAAAAGCTAATGAAGCACTAAAAACGACTAACAGTGAAAAAGAAACAGCTCAGAAAGAGCTGACTGAAAAAACAGAAAAGCTAACCCAGCTAATACAACAAGTTGAAGAGTTACAAAACGAACTGGAATCTACGGGAAAAGAGGTTTCAAACACTAAAAATGCACTCTCTGAAATCGAAACTAAATATAAAGACGTTTCGAGGGAACTTGCCACTAAAAAAGAAGAGAACGCCGCATTAGCTTCAGAAAATAACGAACTGAAAAGTGAGAGTGAGTTACTACTATTGCAAATCCAACAGTTGCAAGAAGAGTTAGAAAGTGTATTCGCTGAAGCTAATAGCAACAAAGCTGCGGTTGCAGAGTTAGAAGAAAAATACGAAGCCACGACCAACAAACTAACTCAAGTGAGCGCAGAGAAACAAAAGTTAGCAAACGAAAAAGCTGAGCAAGCGAAAGAAAATGAATTGCTATCGCTTCAAATTCAGCAACTACAAGAAGAGTTAGAGGCAACCTTCTTGGAGTTATCAAATCTTAAAACTGATTTTACACTCATTGAACAACACAATAAGCAATTGCAAGAAAATGCTAAAGCAGAAGAAGTGGCATCGACGCAAAACAAGGCTATAGCTAAGAAAATAACCGACCTTGAAGACGAAAAAGAGCTATTAGTACTTCAAGTAAGCCAATTGCTAGAAGAGCTAGAAAGTACATTTTCGCAATCTGAAGAGAGTAAAAAAGCAACAGATGCCTTGGTTCAGAATTTAAAGACAAAACTAGCGCAAGTAGAGACATATTCGCCTGAACTACAAAGAGAGTTAGAGAACGCTATGAGTGAACAGCAATTAATGCAAATACAAGTTCAGAAGCTACAAGAAGAACTAGAGTTTTATTTTACGGAATACCAAAAATTAAAAGCGGAGTCGCCTGACAATAAAGCATTGGCCGAATTCAAGAGCAAGATAGAAGAGCGATTCCCATATTTAGTATTAAGCGAAGGTGTAACCTTAACCGGTGGCGCAAACCAAAAAGACCTGCAGCGCATAACTGCTCGCTTTACCCAGGTGGAGCATGGCGATAAGCACTGGAACGCCTTTTCAATAATAGTAAATGATAGAAAAGGTTTGCTAGACATAGAGTTACACGCACCAGATAAGAAGCGTGTTTACCCATTATCAAAATTCGTGAAAACGGGTAGCAATAAAGTATGCGACTTTTCACTACTTAGCCCATTTACCGATGTAGGTAAAAAAGCATTGGCAGAATTACCGGCAGCAGATCATTTATTGCTGATTGGCATTATTGAAGAACTACAAACCAAACTAAAACATAATGATGTACAGCATACTGATGCTACAGCAGGTTTAGATGTATCCCCATGGCCAGAAAAGCTAGTAAAACTAGCAACGGCGCTAAAACAGCTAGCCCCTAAACAAGCGCCTAAACCGCTTAACTTCAAAAAGTTAAGCCTAAAGCAAAACATGGTTGGCGCGACTAACGAGCATTTGCTTATTTCTATTGAAAACTTACAAGCAAACGGCATTAGTTACCCCACTTTCGACATTAAGGTTGGCGCTAAGCAAATTAGAGACAAGGCATTCACCGACTATGGAAGCCTAGAGTTCAGAGAGCTTGCCAATAATCAAGCCCCACTTGCTACCTGGCCGCCGGCAACAGAAGACAAGTGGGGGCTAAAACTAGTACTCGATTTACCTGCGCAGCTAAATGAACAGCAGCAAAACGCAATCGACAGCTTAAAAGAAGAAGACAGGCTATTTATAAAAGAACTGCTAACCAAGTTAGCTGAAAAGCTTCATATGCTTGATCGTAAAAGGCTTAAAGTAAACCAGCCCCTTGAAAATTGGCAGAAGCTAGTTACAGGTATGGTTGCAAAGTTCTAAAGGAACAATAGGAGGGGCTATGAGTGATATACTACACATTGCAAAAGGGCTGTCGGTACAACCCACGTGCGTGTTAGTTCTTGGTGCGCGCACTGAAGCTATGCTTAATTGGTTGTTTTCTTTAACAACTACACAAGTTGTTTTGGTAGAGCCAGAACCAGCAATGTTTGAAAAAGCCACACTACTGCATAACGCTAAAGGCTCGCCCGAGAGTGTGGTAATAAAGCACGGCGTACCAGCGTTTGAAGCTAAGCAAAAAAGCATGCGCTATTTCGCTTCAAATGTACCGGGGTTTTCGTCTGTTCTTCCTCCTAATGTTATTAAAAGTATTCGACCTGCTCTTGAGTTCACTGAACAAGAAGCCCTTACTATTGAGCTAAAGCCTTTGCTACAGCAGTTTAATATTTCAGAAGGCCGCCCGTGCTTGCTTATTTCGCAGCTTAACGGTGCAGAGCAGCAATGTTTGAACACCCAAATATTAAATGCCTTTACTCATGTGGTAATTCAAAGTTCATTAAAGTCTGTTTTTGGTGAAAGTAAGCCAGTAGAAAAGCTTAAAAAAGAGCTTACAGAATGCGGACGAGATTATCTTGAGTTAGCAGAATCTATGCCGCCATTTTCAAATTTTGTTGCAACTAAAAAAGTAAATGCCGAACAAGCGTTGAACTATTATAGCCAGAGGCTACAACATAAAGAAGTTAAAAGCGCGTTGGAGGGGCAGTTGAGTGTTTCTCAGAATAAAACTGAAAAAGTTAGTGAAGAGTTGAGGCAGGCCAAGCAACAATTTCAAGCGGCAAGCCAACAAAAAGATGAAGAACGAAAGCAGCTTACTGACGAACTGCAACAGATTGAGCATCAGCTACAAACAACCAAACAGCAAGCTGCAGAAAAGCAAAAGCAGCTCGCCGAAGAGTTGAGGCTAGTCAAGCAACAATTTCAAGAATCAGGTCAACAAAACGTAGAAGAACAAAAGCAGCTTACTGAAGAGTTGCAGCATGCCCAACAAAGGTTGCAATCCATCAACCATAAAATTGCAGAGGGTGATGATAAAATTAACGGTTTAAATGATGAGTTAGCGAGTGTGAGGAAGCTTTCAGAGATGCACCTCAAAGCAAGTGAAACTTCGAATCGACTTAATTTAAGTTTGCAGGCAGATTTAAATAATTTGAGAGCGCAGTACTTGGAAAAGTTAAATGAGGCAGAGAGTCTTACTAATCTTGTAAATGAGCTTTATGTAAAATTGAAGCATGCTGCAAATTATTACCACTCGCTAGAAGATCGGGCGTCTACTACAGAATTAACAGGTAATACACGTGGGTAAGAAGCGGGAAGAAGTCAGGAAGCTTTCAGACAAACTTGAAGAAGCAACAAGTTTGATTGAGAGTGATATGAAAACCCTACCAACTGTACAAACAGATACAGTGAATAGTATGGAGGATGCTACGAGTTTATTGGAGCGTTGTGAGCGCATAGTAAAGATAAGTGAAACTCAAAAGCCAGTGATACGTATCGTCCACCACCTTTTCAAGCCGGGAAATACAGGGCTTGCTGCGCTTTTATCATCAATGCCAAATACATATGTCTTTAGTGACCTACACCCTCATGATATGCAGTGCAAAAGCAATCCCTTGGCACACCTTGCTGAAGCTTTAAAACAGTCGAGTATTCCTGGGGCTTCAAAGATTGGCGAAGATTTGTTTGTAGATCTAGTGGTAAAAATAGCTGGCCACCTTAAAAACTTAGGTAGTAATTTGATTTTATTTGACAACTTGCTAACTGATTTGTGCCGAAACGAGGAAAAAAACTCGAGATCTATAGTTGACCTTTTAGATAATGAATTTCAAGTAAAGTCATTGCTAGTTATAAATGAACCTATAGAAACATTTGAGTGGCTCCATAGCTTAAAATTGGGCTATGACTTTGATTTTTCTTTTCAAGAATATTGTTCAAGGCTACTGAAAATAAAAAATAAATTTACGGCAAAAACGACTGTCAAATATAGTGAGGTAAGATGTTTATCAGCAAATAGTGTAAACGATATTTGTAATAAGTTAGATATCCCTTTTGGCGATAATTACGAGATTTTTTGTGAGCCTTTTAATGATTATTTTACATCACATAAAAATCAGCGGACTTTATCTAATGATGAAATAGCTAGAACGGAAAGTTACTTTGAGTTTAAAAAGGTTACTAAACCAACAAATAAAAAGTTGATATTAATTTCGACAATGCCTAGAAGTGGTAGCACGTGGTTGTTTAACTGTGTGCGGGAAATTTACAAATTAAAAAATATAGAGTTTTACAGTGAGTGGGTTGAAGAGTACAAGCCGGCAAATTCAGCGCCAGTACACATAGTGAAAGTTCACGAACCTGAGTTTCAACTAACCAGCGAAGCAGACCTCATAATTTCGACGCGTCGAGATATAAGAGACATTTGCACCTCCTTAATTAGGATGGGGTGGCTTAAAAATGATGAACTATCGGTGGTTGAGCAAGCGAATAAGCTTGCTAATACAGTTCACCCCTTCTGGTATAGTCGTTCTGACTTGGAGGTTGAATATTCAAACATATTGGACAACACGCACGCTTTGGTCAACGAAATTGCCTTAAAGTTAGATTTTACAATCTCAAGTGAGGAGTGCGAAAATGTTGTTCAATACCTTAGTTCTCTGAGTTCGCCCAAAGAGTATGACAAAGAAACTCAGCTACATCCAGCACATAGGAATACTGTCAAAACGGACTATCAGGCGGTTTTATCTAACTCAACATTGAGCAAAATAGATGAATCTATTGGGGTGTGGCTAAAGAAATTCAATTATAACTAATAAAAGTTAGTCTAATTTCGAGTTAATTTTCCGTTGGGTTATATAAACTAATTAAAAAATTAAAGGGGTTACAACAGTTTGGAGCACGTTGTTTTAACAAGTATCAATCCATTTGCAAAGCTAGAATATCAGAAACGCTGTTTTGAACAATGGAAGGCTACTGGACATACAATTCGTACAGTCAATTCGGCTCAAGAAAAGGATTTATTGCTTAAAAGTGGCTTTGTAAGTGATGATATTGTCGAAATTGCAATTAGTGAAACAGGAAAGGATTTGTTTGGTAAAGCTGTTCCTCGAATAATGCCTTTGCTTGAAAAAGCAAAGACGATGAATTGCGACCATTACTTAATCACTAATTCTGATATATTTCCAGTGACTCGAAAGCCAGTGTTCAATGTACTATCAAGTCAAAGTGACGCCATAGCTTTAACAAGAAATGAATGTTTCAACGTCGCGTGTACTAACTTTTTATCTGACTCTCCATATAGAGGAGGGTTAGACACTTTCTATTTTAATAGGGTTGGACTAGCTTCACTGTTGAAAGAACTGAAGAATTACAAAGTTTCAGAACGAATGGCATTTGGTATTCCAGGTTGGGACTATTTTATAGGCTACTTTATATGGAAGGCCGGTGGGAATATTATGGATAGTCATATTTTTCTGCACCAATCACATCCAACCACGTATTCTGCATTGACCGAGTTTTCATATTTTTCAGGTGTAATGAGTGAATCACAGCATTTTAATGGTGACACTAACCAAGTAGCTTACCAATTTGCGCATCTTATAACTGAAGAATGCGAAAAAAATGAGCGTGCAAGTAAGGTGCTGAAACATATTTCTTATGCTAAGCCGAATTTAAGGTTTGAGCCAGAGGGTGATATTGGTATGTTGTCTAGTATCAAAGCTACCGCACAAAACCTTCTCTCAGAAGTAGGAATACGGAAGAAATTTGATACAAGCCTTTTAGCCTTTTTAGATTCGCAAAGAGATACTATGAATTGGGTTGCGGCGAAGTCATTTCGCGACTCTGAACTGGAGGATTTGTCTTTAATTTCGAAAAGCTTTGCAACGCTCTACGTGTTGCTTTTACTTCATTCAAAAGAGCAACCATTCCGCTTTTCTCATAACTATCCTAAAGGCAGCCTGCATGGCACGGCTCTTCGTCAAATTATAGAAAATACTTCAGGTAACGAGAGGTTGGGTTATCTGATTGACTTGTTTTGCTCTGAATTAATAGAACACAGAATATATAACGCTGAACTTTTCAAATATTTTATTTGGGAGGCTAAGTCGGCGCAACAGATTAAGTTAGTTATGGCAGTTTTATCGCTGCTGAAGAATGGATAATGCGGGTTTATATGAAAAGTTTATTAAAAGAAAATTCTAAGTTGCCTTGGGAAAAGGATTTTGTGCTTGAGGTTGCAGAAGAGGAACTCCCCTCAGTTTCAATAGTAATACCAATCTATAACGCAGGTTCATTTTTAGAAAAAACTTTACGTAGTTTAATGTGCAACGACCTTACGAATGTTGAGCTGATACTAATGGATGGTGGAAGCTCAGATGATACGATGGATATTGTTGAACATTACAAAGATATATTTTCACACGTCCAAAGTAGAAAGGATAAAGGGCAATCAGACGCTATAAATAAAGGCTACGAAATTGCAACTGGCGATATTCTATATTGGCTGAACGGTGATGATATAATACTCCCTAATACGCTAAATACTGTCAGAAGATACTTTAAGCACAACGATTGTGATGTGTTGGTAGGCAATGCTTTTATGACAGAAATAGATTTTCAGCCTATTAATCACTTCATATTTTCAGAAGAAAAACTCCAGTTTAGTTATTTGCTAGATTATGCAAAGAATCACCTGATTCAACCGAGTGTCTTTTTCACACGAAAAGCGTGGGATACAGCAGGTCCTTTGGATATTAATGATCATTACGCTATGGATGCAGACCTTTTTATTGGGATGGCAAAAAACTTTAAATTACACCACATAAATTTAGACATTGCCTACAGCGTTTATCACGAAGAATGTAAAACGAGAGGTGCTAGAGCAGAGTCGATAACTTCTTTAGCTTTGGTACAAGCTAAACATGGTGGGTTAGCAGAAGCTAAGGCTACGTTGAACATTCTTGTCGATTTGTATCGACAACAAGAAAAAGAATTAAACGAAGTTCCAGATGGTGTGAAAACAAAAGCCTTGGCTGCAAAGTTGGCGTCTTTAGAGAACCATGTTGCTCAGCAGAGAGAGTTGTGTTTACAAGCAGATTTGAAGGCGCATCCATGAGAATAGCTGTATTGTCAAGTGCGTCAGCAGGTGGCGCTGGTATTGCTGCATATAGAATTTATGAAGCATTACAAAGCTCTAATCACGAAGCAGACTTTATTGATTTGAATGTATTGGGTGGCGCAGTTTGCCAAGAAGTTTCTCCGTCAGTTAGTGCATCGAATAAAAAAATAACAAATACTCACTTCACAGTAGATCACGCAAGTGATACTCGTGGTTGGCTTATAGACATGTTGAGAGAGTATGACGTTATTAATATTCAGTGGGCAAGTTATTTGGTTTCGCTAGGCGAAATTCTAGAGCTAGCAAAGCTGAATAAAAAAATAGTATTCACCATGCATGATTTTTACTATATAACGGGGGGGTGTCATTACCCCGCTGGTTGTAATGGTTTTCAACTTAACTGCGCAGGATGCCCACAGGCTTCAGAGAAGATTATTTCTCAAAGGGGAGTTATTAACGCTCATGAACTGAAAAGGGAAATCTTCTCGTTTCCAAATGTTATTCTTACAGCACCTAGTAACTTTATTGTTGCTAACGCTATAAAATCGGGTATTGTTCCTCCAGAAAGAGCTAGAGTAATAAGAAATGTCTACTCACCTATTACTGAGTTTAAACCACAATTAAAGTCTAGCGAAAAGTCTATACTACTTATTGCTGACTCTTTTGATGAACAGCGAAAAGGTCTAGCCCTCGCAGTAGATTCACTGAAACTGGCTGCTACTACTAAACTAAATCAGGCGAATATCACGCTACATTTGGTTGGTGGATTAGATAGTGAGGTGTTAAAGCGTCTACATGGCACGGGTATAAATGTTGTCACCTACGGGCACATAAAAGAGCACTCAAAGCTAGTGGATATATTCCAAAAATGTCATTTTATATTGAGTTGTTCTTATGAAGATAACTGGCCAAATATTCTTGTAGAGTCAGGCTGCTATGGTTGTATACCGATTGTAGGGCGGTGGCATGGATGTGAAGAGTTTGTGTTACAGTACAACGTGGGTTATATCAGTAGTGATTATACTCCAGAAGCTTTTAGTGAAGTTCTTAGCAACGCATTTAAGAGTCCAATATCGCCTGAAAAGGTTCAGGAGTGCGTTGTCAATATCCGTAGGTTATGTTGTGAGAACGAGGTGATAAAAAATTACGAAAGTGTTTTCTTAAGCAGTTCTATAATTGTTAATCCACAACCTTCTCCCCTCTCTAAAACAAAGATAGTCGATATTAACCAAAAATTTACATCGATTAATAGCCCTTTTGGACCTAGATGGATGTTAAAATCAGAAGTTACATTAAAAGAACTGTACTCGAGAGAGCGTAATAGTGAGCATTGCTATGGTATTTTGGACCTACGACTCTAAACCTTAACAGATAGTATCAATTGTTTAGTTGATTAAATCCCCGAAGTTATTTTATGCATGGACTAAAATGAGGTTATAGGAGCAGGGTATATAAACTATTGGGCTTTTTATTTAATTAGAAAGTAGACAAAAAATACTAATTAAAGTAGTAACTCTTAGTTGGAGTGATAATGAACTTCATACATATCGGTGTAGAAAAAACTGGTACAACACAACTTCAAAGTTTTTTTTTAGCGAACAAAAAGACATTAGAAAAGGATTTTGGAATCAACTTTAGACATTCGGCCTGTGGCGCTGGGCATTCGTCAGATATTATAAACTTGGTTTCAGAAATGCAGTTTGGAGATTTGACATCGCCAAAGACTATAGACATTGAAGAATTAAAAAATCAACATTTGCTTATCTCTTCGGAACACTTCAGTAGTAGGTTAGTTGATTTCAAAAGTATCGAGAAGTTACGATGTCTTTTAAACTTAGAAGTCGACAATACTATTGTAGCTTATTTGAAGCCACAGGAAGAGCTATTAGTTGGCATGTACGCTGAGGCAATGAAAGCTGGTAGAGATGTCTCGAGCCTCCCAGCCCCAAATTCTATTTTAGAAAAAGTGAGATATGGAAGAGCCTATTTTGATTATTGGTTCATGCTCAAACTCTGGAAAGAGGCCTTTGCCGAGAACACTAAGTTTATAATTGTTCCTTATGAACGAGAAAAGCTGGAGGGCAAAGACATTTGCCGTGACTTCAGTGTGAATGTGCTCAAGGGCTACGGAAATATTGATAAATTAGTTGTTCCAAACAATGATTTAAACAAAACATTTTCACCAGAGATGTTGCTAAGTCTTAGGAGATTTGAAGAGCAGTTTGTTAACGTTCCAAGATATAAAATACACCAATTGCTATTGAAATTCGATAGCTTTGGAAAGGGAGTTTTTTTATCTCAAGAGGAGCTTGAGACTTTTAGAGAGCATTTTATTGATTCGAACGCAAAAGTAGCTGAGTTAATTGGCGTAGAAGAATTATTCAGTGATGTTAAGAACTTTAGAGTAGTAAGAAGAGATTACATTATGGATAACAGTGAATTTAATCAAATTAAAGAACAAGTATCGAATGAGTTAGACTCATGAAAAATAATACGATCAGTGATTTTGAATTAAGAAGTTAAAACTTCTTCAATTAGGCTATATTTTTAATCATATCTAAAAGAAAAATTATATGAAAAAAGCACTTATTACCGGTGTAACCGGCCAGGACGGCTCTTATTTAGCCGAGTTTTTATTAGAAAAAGGATATGAAGTACACGGTATTAAGCGTCGTGCTTCGTTATTTAATACAGAACGTGTTGATCATATTTACGAAGATCCGCATGTAGAAAACGCTAACTTTATCTTGCACTATGGTGATTTGACTGACTCTTCAAATCTTATCCGTATTATGCAAGAAGTGCAGCCAGACGAGGTTTATAACCTAGGTGCCCAGTCGCATGTTGCGGTATCTTTTGAAGCACCTGAGTACACTGCAGATGTAGACGCGATGGGTACACTACGTTTGCTAGAAGCTATTCGCTTTTTGGGCCTAGAAAAGAAAACTAAGTTCTACCAAGCGTCTACTTCAGAGCTTTACGGTGAAGTACAAGAAATTCCGCAAAAAGAAACTACGCCGTTTCATCCACGCTCACCTTATGCAGTTGCTAAGATGTATGCTTATTGGATTGCCGTTAACTATCGTGAGTCTTACGGTATTTATGCATGTAATGGAATTTTGTTTAACCATGAATCTCCGCGTCGTGGCGAAACTTTTGTTACTCGTAAAATTACCCGTGGTATTGCTAATATCGCACAAGGTTTAGAGTCTAAACTTTACCTAGGCAACATGGATGCGCTACGTGACTGGGGTCATGCAAAAGACTATGTACGTATGCAGTGGATGATGTTGCAACAAGACAAGCCTGAAGATTTCGTTATTGCTACCGGCAAGCAAATCTCAGTACGTGAATTTGTACGTATGTCAGCAAAAGAGGCGGGCATTACCGTTGAATTTAGTGGCGAAGGCGTGAAAGAAGTAGCAACGGTAACAGCGGTAGATAACGAAACTGCGCCAGGCGTTAAAGTGGGCGATGTTATTGTTGAAGTTGACCCGCGTTATTTCCGCCCTGCAGAAGTAGAAACACTACTAGGCGACCCCACAAAAGCAAAAGAAAAGCTAGGTTGGGTACCAGAAATTACCGTTGAGGAAATGTGCGCAGAAATGGTAGCACACGACCTTGGTAAAGCTAAACAGCATGCATTATTGAAGCAGCATGGATATTCCGTTTCGGTAGCGAAAGAATAAAATAAAAAAGGTAACGCGCCTCTTTTTAGAGGCGTGTTCCCCAAAAAGTTTTTAACTTACCTTAATAACATCTAACTTAAAGTCAGAAATTATAAAAATATCGTCACTAGCGACTATTTTTAAATCAGCTTTTTCAGGCCATCTAACATCATCTCTTCGGCATTCTTCGTAGTTGGGTTCGTCATGACTGATCTGGATTTTATAATCTACATGGCCAGCATCTACCGCATGCGTGGGCACCAATGTCATATAGGAGTTCCTTTCATAGTGGCAATACGGATCCCAAATTGATTGTGAAAGCGCTAATTTCTTATCTGAAATTTCTTGAGAGATAGAGATGTTCAAAATCGGCGAGAACGGTCCAATTCGACCTTTTTGAACCAAACGCAACTTGCCCCCACACTGTGAGCTGATGGTAATCGTTTTGGGTAAAGTTTCACTGTTCTTTACTCGTTCTACAAATACGTTTTCTTTAACTCTTGTTTTGGTGGGATGAGGGGGCGAATAGCTTTTTAATATTTTTAAAAGCTGTTCTTTAATCATATTGCCAACAGGTTTTACACCTTCTGTAGTGGTGTGAACACCTGCAAACCAACCTTCAGCATCTATTTTTGAAATATCAATTTCTATAGTATCAATATTTAAAGCATTATTTATAGCCACAATCTTTTTATAGTTATTATCTCTTACTATTGAACGGTTACCATGAGGCATAAGAAGAGTAATGACTTTGATTCCACGAGAAATAAATGAACTATAAAAAAAGTGAATCTCGTCTTCGGTTGCAGCCACACCTCTTGTCGCATCTTCAACGAGTGGTTCAATAACAAGAACGTCGGGACAATATTTTATAACCTCGTCTACTTTAAGCAAACCTGCATCGGAGAGCCTATTTCCAGGGTACGAAAAATTAAAGGACGTAAAATCTTTGAATATCTTGTCTAGTTCTTGATTCAAATACTCACGATAACCGGTTAGCTCTTTTGTAGAGTGGTTGAAACCTTGTGCTGTTACTGAGGCACCTATAAACCCAATCTTCATAATTCCCTTCTTACGGCTTAATTTTTATAACTCCATATTCTACACATCATTTGCCGTTGAACGTATGGTTGAGATATTTTTTTATAGTTACCAAATTAAATCTTTTATTCATCGCGTGCTTAAATCCTTTCCAGCATAATATTTTGCCCCCTTCCATGATACATAAAGGCTAAGAATAAGCATGGCAAAGTTAATCCAAAAGTTTAAAGCTAATTCATACTTTGGGAATTCAATAGGTACGCAATGTATATCTGCATCTTTCAATTTTTTATAAACTTCTTCTTGAACAGTGGTCCTATTTACCACTTTCTTCAAATGATTCAGGTATAGATATGCCCCGCAAAACTCATTAAGACCTGAGTTCTCTAAGGTATAGTTATTACCACCTTCAGGGTATTTGCTGAACAAAGTTTCTGTAACCGAAACCTCTTTTGTTTCTATTCCCCAGTTGTTCAGTAGTAATTTCCCTTGCTCATCTAACTGCTCGAAGCGAGCGATTTCCGCATCTTTATCGAAATACATAAGATTGTTAAGCATGTGAGATACGATTATGATTTGTGCCAGAATCGGCACCATAAAAAAGACAATACTTCTCCCTCTTCTAGCAGAACTCGTTTGTCTTATTAAAGTTCTAGAAGTATTGTTTTCAGGTTTGTTAGCAAATGAAGATAGCGGCCCCATTATTGACAAGAGATGAGGACCATCTTTATCTAGATTATTATCATTTGCTAACATATTGATTTGGTATTGCCGCATTGCTACCAAAGAACCAAATGACCATAATTGCCCAAAAGCGATAAAAGTAGGACCAAGCGCTATAATATAGCCCGCATTGATGCTAGCAGATGCCCCACCGGCGAGAGGAATGTTAACTTGCAGAGTCGGCGCCGTCACCCACATTGCCGCTAATAAGGCGAGCACGCTAAGTACACTTCCCCAAGCTTGAAATTTATCTCTATGCGCAATTATACGTTCTATAGCATTGTCCATTTCGAGATTCCTTCCCTAAATAAAGTTTTGGCAATTTTCCCAGTGATGATTTTTTCCTTCTTCCTTTTTAGCATCCTGGGCTAGGTTGTACTTGTCACCACTGATATCTACTTTCCTTACATTTAGCATGCAAGTGTGAGCATCCAGAACTCCGGTAGCTTTTAAATCAACCGTGTACTTTATGCCTACACCCCCTCCAATTGGTTGTCCCAATACCTTAGGTGGGTTTTTGTGCTCGTGGTACTTGGCGTACGCTTTAACAACAACTCTATGGTAGCGTTCATCAATAGCATTTATGCTTACTGATGTGATTTTGGAGTGGCCTCGGTTGCCGCATTTTCCTGAGCAAGCCTGTGCAATTTTTTCGTCAAAAGTAGTTTGCTCAATGACCTGCCTAGTAATATTTTTCGAAAAACTAGAAAATGAAACGCTGACTAATGCAAGCGCCAAAAAGCAATGTGTATAGTAAATATTAAATTTCATAGGGATATTCCTTCATTCGAATAAAAGTTAAAACCTTACTTGGGGGGGGCTAAACCACAATAACCCTTCGCTCATCGCTGGCATTAGTAAGTGTTATCGTAGTTAAGAACAGTTCTTCGTCTCCTCCCGCGCTTTCCTGAAGCAATAAAAGGAAGCTCAATAGTCGTAAGTTAACGCTCGATTTTGCCCATCCGAATTTTGAGTACAGGTCATCAATAGCATTTTTCACTATGCTGTCTACTTCTACCCAATCATCTAGCTCGCGTTGAAATTTCTTGTTCAACCCTTTCAATGTGGCGTTGAGCTTTTCTAAATCAGCTTTTTGCCCTGATGTCACGATGAAGCTATCTACCGCAGCCTCTATTGCATTAAGTGTGGTTGGTAAGTTTCTAAGCGCGCCCGCCATTTCTGCGTATTTTTCAAGTTTTGAATTAACTCTAAGCCAAAAAAATTTTTCTTTTTTATACGGTAGTTTCGATTTCCGCTTCATAAGCTTTTTGAAGCTGTCTAAATCTCTTAAATCATTCTTTATTGTGTATAAACTTATATTGGTGCTGTTTGGTGAACCAAGTAGAAGTGAAAATAGTTCATTGTAGTCGGCATATTTAGAGTCAAGTTCTTCATAAATTTCTACAATATCTTCCATGGCCTCTTGGTAAAAATCGTCTCTTTTTGTTAAGTAAATTAAGTAGGTCATGGCATTGTTAAATAGGTTGTGACCATTCAAGCCCAGCAGCTTTCGGTAGGTTTGTTTGCTGGCTCGCAAGCTAATACATATTTCGCTAGTGGTGAATTGGGTAGGGGCTTGCGTAACTATCTTGTTGTATTGTGCAATTGCTATGTTTTTTCGGTATTCAGGTATTAAAGTGGGTACTGATACATCATGTGGCAGGTTGTTAAAGTGTGGGTTGTCGTTAAAATCTAAAGAATATAAAAACTCTGATATTTCGTTTACAGTATGAAGCTTAGAATCTCTGTTTGTGTAGTTAAAACCCAAGCTGCCCACAAAGTCGGGGTTTTGCGATGCCTGCGCAATACCATAGGTCATATTCAGCACAGCTTCCCGCGTTTCACCAAGCCCACTGGCAGTTGCGGTTACTTTGTATTCTTGTTTAACGTACAAATTACCACTGGTATCAACTTTAACGTTTAGTTGTGACAACACATCCTTCACAGAGGTAATGTTCTTACCAACAATACTCAAACCTAAGGTTGTTGTATTGTTTCGCATTGTTTCAATACTGGTAGACTCGGCTAGTAGTTTAACTTTACCGGTATTTAGTAGGGTAGGTAGCATCTTAGCCACTTTTTTATCGTCGCCAATGGCTAAGCTTCTATAAAAGGTTTGAACATCAGGCGACTCTGGTGCTTCTAGTAGTAACTCCAAGGTATGAGATAGCGACGTAGAACGTTTTCTTAAATCGTCATAGGCTAGCCCTAGCTTAATGTTGGCTGACTTTTCTAACCCAACAGTAATTTTCTCTTTGAATTCACGATATTTTGAAATGATCTTATTAAAGTTTTCCTCAATATTTTCATCGAATGTATTAATAGCTCTTTTCACTTCCTCGCCTAATGCCTCAAGTGGCTTAAGCATGTATTTAGCTTCGCTCTCTATTAATTGCTTAAATTTATCGGCTTGTTGATGTACGTGCTGCTGTAGCTTCGCTAGCTCATCGTGAAGTGCCTTTTCTGCGGCTTCTCGGTAATGTTCTGCAGCAGCACTATCACTAGCACCAAAAATATCTAATAGTTTTGTTACTACCTTGTCGGCCAGTTCTTCCGTATCGTCTTCACTTGAAAGTGGTATGCGGTCAATGACATTCTGAAGTTCGTTGCCGATAAGGCTTTCTACCGCGTCATCAACACTTTCTTGGCCAAGAGCTAAACTAGCGATAGGCTTGTACCACTTATCTTTATTTACATTACTATCTAAACTTTCAAGTAACGTAGCGCCGGGAGAGCTGTTTTTTTCTAACCACTGTACTATTTTGTTGCCTTTTGAAAGCAGCATTTCAACGTATTGCCCAGCGAGTTTATCCAGCCCTTTAATTTGCGCCTGTAACGCTAGGTTTAATGCGTTAGTACGTTCGTCTGCCTCTTCAATCGTTATCTTTAGTAACGGTTTGCCGCTGCTAGCGTGTTTGGTAACAAACACGCTTACATCGCCTGTTATAGTGTGTTGGTGAGACGCGCTTATTTCGGCAGAAAAATCGATGTCTATTACATTGCCTTTCAAATCGGTTTGAGTAACCAATGATTTACCTACACCCATTTCTCCTTGAATGGTAAAAGACGTGCCTGTTTTTAATGCACATGCGCGATAACCAAGCCCAGTACCGCTATTTGGCACTGTAAGAAGTGCGTTTACAGATTTTAGGCTCCATGGCACGACAGGAGCTTTAAACATTGCCCATAGTGCGCGATATGTTGGGGTGTTGTTTTCTACTTGAAAATAGGTGTCTAATTTCAACTCGCCAGCCTTCGCTAAACTTGCACTGATATTGATAAAGTTTACCGCGCCAGCCACCGAAGCATTCACCTCATAGGCCGCGGAAAGCGTTTGGTTTACAAGGCATTCATTGTCAGCTACCTCAAGTTTAAGAAGTGTTTGTGCTTGTTTTTTGGTAAGTACGTTGATGTTATAAATGCCAATAGCACCAACCCGAAGACCTATCTGAAAATCATTAAATTTTGTGTCGTAGTCTTTATCAAACTCAATGTTTCTATTAAAACCGTCGGTCTGTGAACTAATCGGCGCGCTAATTTGTTCCCATTGATCAAGTAGTTTGAATGTTTTTCTGTATACCTGTGATTCCAATATTTCTTGTTTTTTGTCTTCGGGGAATAGTGCAACAGCATTCTGAATAACTGTTTTAGCGGCAGTGGGGATATCGTCAATGCTGGGGTCATCACCTAACTGCGTTAGCTTATTGATAATGTTATCAAGGTTGTCTAATTTAGCTTTCTGCTCATTTGAAACACTGCTTTCAATAGCAATTTTTATATTTTGTAAACTAGTAATTAGGTCGTGTAAAGCAGCTGGGGCAAGGTGCTCTTTGGGTACAGCACGTTCTAATGAAGGTAGTAGTTTCATGGTTAATTCCCTTTAAGCCAGTGGCAATTGGTAAGTTATTTTTTCATCATTTACTTCTACTTCTACTTCTACTTCTATATCGCTTCTTGTATTAAATCTGCTTTCTAGCGGTACCAAGCGGGCATTGTTATGCCTAGCAACTTTTGCTTTTCTATTTCGAATGAATTCTTTAAATACGACTTGCTGGCAAGCATTATCCCTTGGGTTTTGATCCAACTAACATTCTCGTCTTTAAGCCATTGTTTCATGCGCTCTCTAACTCTGTTATAAAGGGCTTGGCGGTTTTCATAATTCACGTCTTTCATTTTGACGTCAGAAAGATCCATCGCTAACAACTGCGTTGTTGCTTCACTTATGCGCGCAGCGCGACTACTTACATTGAGCGGTAAATGGTTTCCCAAAGCACTGGCATTATCTTTATGATTTAATATGTGCTCTACAACCTGCATGCCTCTTATACGGCCTAACAGGTAGTCGTGTTCGCGCAGGCGTTTGTCTAAAAAGCCCAAAAATCCCGCTAGATGCTCACTTGCTAAATCTTCGTTAGTGGTTGTGATTGTATACACCTTCATGCTCTCGCGGTTTTCTAAGTCGCCTGACTTTTCCATTATCACAATACCTTTAATCCATGTGTCTTTTAGTAAGGGTGACAGCTGCTGAAGTTGCGGTGTTGTGCAGAACGCTTTTTCTAAACGCTGGAAATCATTGGTATATGATGAGGGGCCGTAAAGTGCATGTAAAAGTGAGTCATAAGCTGCGTTATGTATTTGTAGTTGGCCGGGGTTATTGCTTAATACTTGTAGTAGTTCTTCGGCGCGTTCATCCAGTTGTTTTACTTTTTCGTTTACCGTTTCAACTTGCATCCATTCTTGAAAGCGCCCCTGCCAAAAAATGCTTTTTGCCATTTGCAAAGCGGTATCTTTCATACCAGAGGTGGCATCCACTTTAAAATTTGCAGAGCGCACAGAGTTTTTCGGGTTTGGTGAAATGTAAAAGTAATATCGTTTTTCAAAGTCTTCTGGAGTACTATCAATTTTCCTAGTCAGTGTTCTGGCAAGCCCTAAGGGGTAGTTGTTGAATGCACCTCCGTCCATGTAGTAAAAGTTTTCATCTTTACTGCCGTCATTGAAAGGAGAGGCGCCTCTGCTTGCGTAATCATGCTGATGACGAACCCAGTTTCTTGCTAACTTCATTGGTGAAAAAGCAAAGGGAAATGCGCCGCAGCCTCTGCATGCTGTAATGATATCTTCCCATTGTTTTTCTTTGTACTCGTTGGTTAGCTCTTCGGTTACTCGGTCTTGAAAGCGTGTTTGTATAAACTCACCTTGGTCCAACCCCTCTTCAGATGTGGAAAACACGTCAAGCTTGTAATCAACGCCATTTAAATTCGACATAGCTAAACCAAGATGGATTTTCTTTGCTGCCGTATTATGTGGGCCAGGTTCTGGTATTTCGTTGTTCTTATGTCTGTTTGTAATCAAGTCTTCCGCTATTTTGCCTACAAAGTTAGAGGAAAGAAGTGAGGTTTTAGGGAAGTCATCGTCGTGATGAGAAAGTAAGCCCTGAATATCTACTTTCTCGACCCATGCCTTGTATGCTGCATTACTCGTTTTGCCGGCTAACATCACGGGATCGTGCAGTAGCTTATGGGCAATGAGCGCTGCGGTCATCCCACCAGCCGAAGCGCCGCTAAGTACGTCTATCTCTATACGATCGTTTGAATTTTCTGGAAGGTTTTTATTATGCTCTGAAAGTGCATTTATAATTTCGTATATTGTGCCTGCTTCATAAGAACCTAAGCTGACAGCCCCTGAAATAGCGAATGCTATGCGGTAAGTCATGATTTAGCTCCGAATTCGAATCCCTTTGAATCACTTAGCAAGCTAGACTACAGACCCTTGTTTAGAAGAGTTGTGTTTCGTGTTAGCACAAAAAATATAAAAGCAAATTGATCAAAAATCAAACAGTTTTTGTGGGGGAAGAAATTAGGGTTCAATGGGAGTGTTATACGTACGTATAGACATATATACCCAAAAGATACTTTGTTTAAACTAAGACTGTAGTTTAAACAGGATCTTTATTTTACACTTAAGTGTAAAGTACTCAGTAACGGACTATGGAGTGTTTACATTGTTCCAATATACTTGTCTAGCAATTTCACTTACCCTTTTTTCATCTTGCCTTAGTGCACAACAGTTAGTTGAGCAAAGAATATCAAGGTACTCCAACGATCTTAGTCATAACACGGTACAATCTCAAAATAGCCGTGCTGAGCACAAAAGTGATCAGAAATACATCATAGAGTTCCATAGTGAACCGCTGTTAAAAACTAGCGAGTTTCAGGCGTATGAAGCGCTGAAGAGTGAACAAAATCTAGTAAAACAGCAAATTAATGTATCTGCCTCGCAAGCTTTAACGCAAAAAGCCAAATATTTAGTCGAGCGCAAAGTTGATGTTTTAAATACCTTTCAGCAAACGTTTATTAAAAATGCCCTACCTTCAGATATATCAGTGTCTAACCGTTTAATGCGTGTGGTTAACGCAATAGTGGTACAGGGCGATGAAGATAAAATTTTGGCTTTGTCAAAACTGCCTTCGGTTAAGCGCGTTACCAAAAGCAAGCCTGTTAGAAAATTTCTTGCGGAAAGTGTGCCAATGATAAAAGCAGACAAGGTGTGGGAGAGAAAAGGCCCACGTGGAAACAACCTCACCGGTAAAGGTATTGTTGTTGCCGTTATCGACAGTGGTGTTGATTACAATCACAATGATTTAGGTGGCTGTATTGGTAATGGTTGTAAAGTTATTGGCGGATATGACTTTGTAGATAGTGATGCAGACCCTATGGATGTTGATGGCCACGGTACCCATGTGGCAGGTATTGTTGCTGCGAATGGCGGTGTTGTTGGTGTTGCACCAGATGCATCAATTCTTGCGGTTAGGGTCTTAGATAGCGAAGGAAATGGTTTTAATACTCAAACTGTAGAAGGCATCGAGTATGCCGTTGACCCTGATGGCGATCCAAGCACAGATGATGGTGCCGATATTATTAATTTAAGCCTAGGCGGGCCAGGTGATGCCGATGATATCGTTTCGTCAGCAGTTGATGCTGCTACCGCTGCGGGAGTAGTGGTTGTGGCTGCTGCGGGCAATAATGGCAGTTATTATGATATTGGGAAACACTCTCCAGCTTCCGCTAGAACAGCAATAACAGTGGGCTCGGTAGATAAACAAAACAATATTTCAGATTTTAGCTCTAAAGGGCCTGTACTGAACTCTGATTACATTAAGCCTGAAGTGGTGGCCCCAGGAACAGGAATATATTCGCTTCAAACTAATAACCGCTATGAAGAAATGAGCGGAACGAGCATGGCCAGCCCACATGTAGCTGGAGCTGCAGCACTATTACTTCAAGCTAGACCCGCTTTACAGCCAGAACAAATGAAAAGCATATTGATGTCCTCTGCTACCAACATCAGCGATGATATATTTGCATCGGGCTATGGCTTAGTTGATGTACAAAATGCACTAACTAACGTTGTAAGTATGTCTACCGCCCCTTTGTTCTTTGGTAATACGCCAAAACAGAACGGTGTAAAGCGAACAGCAAATATTATTGTAACCAATATGTCGAATTCAGCTAAGACATTCGATGTTGTCATGCCTACTGACCTTCCTGCGTCTGTATCACTGACCTCAGAGCAAATTAAGGTGACAGTGGCTTCGCAATCGTCAGAAGTGATTCCTGTAACTCTAACATTTAGCGATGTTGCCAATATTCCAACACCTCAAAACGATGCCGCTGCCTTTTTTAGTGAAATAGAGTTTGTCGCGACAGATAGCAAGTTAGTCGTACCTATCAGTTTTACCAAAAGCCTACTGTTGCAGTTAGCTAATACGGGCAATAGTGACGTGAATGTATCGCTAGTTAATAGTGATGGGCATGAACTTTACTGGAATCTGATTTTTCCAGGCGAAACGTTGGACTTTTATGTTAGTGAAGACAGCTTCTATATAACAGCAATATACGACAACGTTGATGTTATCAGCGCTACACAACTCAGCGACCAACTTCCTCTAGACTCAGCTTACGAAGTTACTGGTGTAGAGTCTTTTTATCCCCTTATTTCAGAAGATACAGTTTTAGAGTTTGGGGTGTCTAGCTTAAACAAGCTTTTTGGTGTTACCGATATAGACCCTAGTCTGGGTGAATTAAAACAGGTAAAGACATCCCAAAGATATATAGGTTTGACATATACCGATACTCAGGAAGTAACGTCTACAATTTCTGATCACACATCAATAGATACCACCGAGTTAACCGAACAAGATGTCAAAAGAAAATTAATCGCAACAGGTCATTTAGCTTCGGAGATCGATTTAAACATTGAGTTGGTCGATAGGTTCGACAGTGAAGATGAAAATGATGTGTTGTTTCACTTATATAAGTCGGTCAGTGAAGACTCCGATAATGGAGCTTATAAAGCCGCACTAGATGCAGGTACAGCGCTACCCAGTATCATTTCTGAAGAGTTTTCTGGGCCTACAGATGTGAGTACTACTGCATTTCAAATATATTACGATAATGCTCGCCCCCGCTCTGGTATTGATGGTAAGCGTTTTACTTACGTATCTTCACCGGTAAGCGATGAAAGCACAAGTGTTACAGTTTCAGTATTGCAGCAAACTGATGATCAGTTTTACGGTGAGTTGTTAGTATCTACACCTGAAATGTCTATTTCTGGAGAGAGCTCGGGTATTTTAAGTAAAGTGCCATTGTATCAATTTGAACCAACGGCAGGTGTTACGGGTAAAGATATCGACATTTCGTCAACTTATATTTCTATTTACGGAGATAATACATTCTCATCTCTCGATGGAGCTCAAGTAAGCTTCCCTGACCAAAATTACCAAATCGTGTGTGATGATACTGTCATTCAAACGGGGAAATATACTGGCGATAGTATAACTCTTGATCAGACGTGTACTCTACCAACTCTTATTGTGAACTCTCGCAAAGGCCATATAGCTGGCCAATCTATTTTTGAACTTCAACAATATTACGGTGGTGGTTTTGGCGACCTTTATTCTAAATTTGTTGATACAACTGGTTCTGTTGTATTAAGCGGCCAAATTGGATATCAGGACGCTGAGCTGCATTTTGGCAGCTCAAAGGTTTACGGAGAATATGAATACAAAAGTATTGAGGTAAGCCCTACCTCAAATGATGATTGGCATTCACTTGATATTTCTCCAAGTTCTTTTGAGCGCTATGACGTTAAGGCATTGTTACCAAAACTACAGATAGTACTTCAGCCTGTTAAGTTTAGAATTACGCTTTCTAATGACTCAGGAAATGTAATTCACAACCTAGTTAATGCTGCAAACTTGGGCGTGGATTTGACGTCAGAAACGCAAGACTTTGACGGTGATGGTATCGTTAATGCGTTAGATTTAGATAATGACAACGATGGTTTGTCAGATGAGGATGAACGTCGTATCGGCTCATCTCCCGTTAATAGCGACACAGATGGAGATGGTTTCACAGATGGAGAGGATGCGTTTCCAACTGATAGCACTGAATGGGCTGATACAGACGGGGATGGTATAGGTGACAACTCTGAACTGCCAGTCAGAGCTGACGTTAATGGTGACGGGCGAGCAGATATTGTATGGCGTAACGCAAGTAATGTTCGAGGTTGGAACTTCTTATGGACAATGAATGGTGACGAAGTTTTGCTTTCACGTCCAATAAACGTTGTACAAGGTGAAGACTGGCAACTACACCTTGGCGATTTCGATGGTGATGGTAAATCAGATTTGTTTTGGAGAAACCCTGACCTATTAGGTGGTTATAACCGGGTATTCCTCATGGACGGCTTCGACATTGTTAGTCGCCCTGTGCATGCACGTCTTGATAATGAATTTGAGATCCAGGTGATTGGTGACCTAAACAGTGATGAGAAAGATGACATTGTTTGGCGTAATAGCACCACAAACCAACTAGCAATTTGGTTTATGGATGGGGCAGGGAAAGTTAGTCGCTGGTCCGATGGTTTGGGTAATCTTACCTTAGAGGGAATTGGCGACGTCAATGGAGATAGGATAAAAGAGCTTATTCTCCGAGAAGGCAATGCTTTAAAAGTATGGAGTCTAGTAGAGGATGGTAACAACTTTGAAGAGGCAATATTATCTTCAGTTGCTCCTGCTGACTGGAAGCTAGCTGGAACCGGCGATCTAGACGGTGATGGCACCGAAGACTTGATATGGCGAAACATTCGCGATGGTCGAAACAGTGTTTATTACATGGAAAACGGCACTGTAAGAGAACAAAAGTTGTTGCCACAAGTTGGTACAGCGTGGTCATTGGCGAAAATAGAAGACTTTAACGGAGACGGTAAAGTAGACTTCTTATGGCGCAATGAAACGCTTGGAGGTCGTAACATCGTACACCTCATGGATGGCACTAACCGAATTGCTGCGGGCGTTGTAAAAACCGTTGGCGGTACCTGGTTTATGGCTGACTAATATTTCTTAGGCGCTGCACTCGCGGCGCCGTTTTGTCAAAATAATAACTACAAAAACAATACTCTTTCTAAGGGTTTCGTTGTTTTTTACGTTTTATAGAAAGGAGCTTATCTTGAAGCGGAAAATCTATTTCTTGGCATTTTTCAGTGCACTATCTTTTGGAAGTCAAGCGAGTAAAGCCTCAATCCAAGAGGACCAACAAGAGACATACTTAGATATGACGCTTTCAGCGTGCGCAACACAGTTTGAGCGTGCATGGAGCACGTCTGCTATTAGTCAGCAAAAGGAGATTGTTGAGTACTTTAAGGACATTTGCCCTATGCTGTCTTACCCTCAACTTGGTGGGCAGTTGAAGACGTTAGCGAATAATGCAGGTTCGGACACTAACGCTCCTATCCTTAAGTATCTAGATATTAACCCTAAAGTGATAGATGTTACTGAACAAGAGCAAACAGTCGAGGTTACCGTTCACTTCGAAGAAGAAACCAGTATCGATTATGCCCACTTTTGGTTTAGAAATCGTGAGTTACAGCAATACGGAAAGTCAGACACTGCTTTTGAGCGGCATATAACGAGAGACCCATCCGACGGTCTTTTAAAAACTACTTTTTCTTATACGTTCACTCCTCAAAATGCTCCTGGAAGGTATGGTATTTCTAGCGCTCTAGGTTTGTCTGATACTTTAGGAAATCGTACGTCTGATTTTGATCATGAAGAAAAAATAGAAGCAATGGGGTTCAACCCTTATCTACAAATAGTTAATACAAATGAAGTAGATACTACACCACCTAAGGTACTCAATATTGAGATTGAGACCGACCAAGTTTTTGAAGGGAAGAACCCTCAGGTAATATCTGCCAAAGTTATTGCCTTCGACGAAATGGGCTTTAATTCGTATGGGGCAGACTTTTGGATTAGGAAATACGGTGAATACGTAAGCGCATCCAACGACCCAGAGTGGCTGCCTACGTTAGAAAAAAACACGTTTGAGCAGACTTATCAGTTTGAGTTTAACGACGAAACCCCAAGTGGTGTTTATGCATTTACTAGCCAGTTAAATCTTTCCGATAAAATAGGAAACTATACTGACGAATATTACTCGGGGCAGTCGATGTTTCGAAATGGGTTTTATACATACTTGTCAGTGCTTCCTGAAGATGATAGCTCACATAGTAACAGCAGTATCTTGTTAGAAAGTGTTGCCGTTTCCACTGAACGAGCCCAGTTTAGATTACATATAGACGCTGAGCAGTCGGTGTCTCATGATTTGTCAATAGAGGCGGGGGCGACAATAAACAACGTGGCTCTTAATGCTAACTCTGTTGCATCGAGTTGCTATTCCTATACAAACAGTAATCAATTCTATATTTCTAACTGCAAGTTTAGTTATGCTGATCGAGATGGTTCGCTAGAACTCTCTTTCTCAACAGAGCTTCCTATTAAGGATGACTTCTTCGTGATCGCTGAGCTAAAAAGTGGGTCACAGGGCATTGAAACAACGATGAAAGACAATTTCGTCCGAATTACTTCGGAGTTTGTGAATGGCTTAGGGGTAAATGATGCAGATGATGATGGAATTATCAACGGTAATGATAATTGCCCAAGTATACCAAATGCGTCACAGGTCGACACTGATGGAGATGGACAGGGTAATTCCTGTGACTTTGACGACGATAATGATGGAATGCCTGATACGTATGAGCAAGAGGTTGGACTCGACCCATTAAGCTTTGACGCAGAAGATGATGCAGACAACGATGGACTAACAAACTTTGAAGAGTATGAATTAGGTACAGAGCCATTTAATGCTGATAGCGACAGCGATGGCTATTCTGACTCTGAAGACGATTTTCCACTAGACAGCACTGAATGGCGAGATTCAGACGGCGATGGAATAGGTGACAATAGTGAGTTACCGCAAAGAGCAGACGTAGACGGTGACTTCAGAGCCGACCTTGTCTGGAGAAGACGCAGCAACGTAGTAGGTTGGAACTTCCTTTGGAGTATGTCGGGCAGCGATATTAAGCAAAGTAAGCCAATTAACGTAGTTCAAGGCGAACATTGGGGGCTTCGTTTGGGCGATTTTGATGGTGACGGTAAATCTGACCTTTTCTGGCGCGACGAAGTTAACTCATTAGGTATGAACTTTGTCTACTTGATGAATGGCGCATCCATAAAACAGAAAACGCGCATTCAAAATGTGAGCAGTGATACAAAACTATTACTCGCTGACGATTTAGACGGCGATGGCAAAGACGATGTGCTATGGCACGATGAGTCTGATGATAGTTTGATGATTTGGTATATGGATGGAGTTCAAGTTGAGGCCCAGAAAGGCGACTTGCTTAGAGAGTCAGTAATTGAGGGCTCAGGTCAGTTTCACTCAAACAACAAAACATCGGTAGTGACACGCACAGGATGGAAGCTACATCTTTTCACGTTAAATGATGACGGTACGCAGTTTGATGAGCAAAGCTTGGATGCTGTGGCATCAGATGATTGGAGGCTAGCGGGTACTGGTGATTTAGACGGAGACGGCACCGACGACTTAATTTGGCGTAACACACGTGATGGACGCACATCAGTTTATTACATCGAAGAAGGGAAGCTACGTGGCAGTGCGCTCATTACCACGGTGGATGTTTCTTGGGAACTAGCCAAAGTGGAAGACTTCGATGGTGATGGCAAGGTAGATTTTCTATGGCGCAACACCAGCCAAGGCGGCCGTAATATCATTCACTTGATGGATGGCATATCCCGCAAATCGGCAGCGGTAGTAAAAACCGTTGGCGGTGAGTGGTTTATGGCGAAGTAATAACCTAATGATTTAGGCCAGAGCCGTTAATTTGGCTTTGGCTCTATTCATGAAAAGTGTTTTGAAGTTTTTCTTAAGAGTACTCTGTTTTTTTTGACATTACGCCAGTAAGCATTAAACTTTCGAATAGCCGCTTTGACATGGACGTGATTGCTATTTGGCGATGAGTGTTGCTCTCCCCTGAATTTTTGCTGCCTCTTCCATTTCATAGCTAACTAAAACAAACCACTCACGAGTTAGAACTATGAGCAAAAGACAATTCTCGAAAGTAGCCATTGCGTTAGCAGCGGCAGCGTTTTCCAGTAGTTCCTTCTCAGAATCTTGGCTTCCTACAGAAAGTGTCGTTAAGTCAGACACACACTTTAGCCTTGGAGATAGTTACAATGTCTCTCTTTCTGAAGACGGAAAATACGCTGCGTTTGTAAGTTGTGCATCTAACATGAGCGCTGAAAGTCAGGGGCGCTGTGATATTTATAGAAAAAATACAGAAACAGGGGATATCGACCTTGTTTCTAAACATCACCCTGATGTAGAGGCATTTTCAAATAGAACGAGTGATAAACCTCATATTTCAGCAAATGGCAGGTTTATTGTTTTTGAATCGTATGCCGCAGACCTTATTCCTATTGGTGGAACGGTAACAAATGATATTTATCTTTGGGACGCAGCATCAGATTCAATTGAATTGATTTCAATAGCGTCTGATGGCTTAAAGAGTGATGGGCATTCGTATGCACCCACGGTGTCTAATGATGGTAATTACATCGCCTTTGAGTCTAGAGGCACCACGCTTGATGTTGATAACATCGACGCCAACGGTAGGATAGACGTTTTCGTTCGTGACAGAATTAAAAGTGAAACGAAGCGAATCACTTATTCTGAAAACGGTGAGTCTAACTACGACTCCAATAACCCTGTAATCAGTGGAAATGGTAAGTATGTTGCTTTTACATCAAGAGCAACGAATTTATTAAACTCTACTGATGTAAACGGGACATATGCTGATGTTTATCGATACTCCGTAGAAAATAAAACATTAGAATTGGCAAGTGTCAGTTCAATGGGTTTTCAAGATACTAATGACGCAAGCTACTCGCCGAATATCAGTGACGATGGAAACATTGTTGCATTTATTTCCGATGCAGAATTAGATGGCAGAGATCAAGATGGTCGCGCCGATGTTTATGTTCGTAACATGAACGAAAGTTTGACTGAGATGGCAAGTGTCACCAGCACCGGTTTAAACGATAATGGAAGAGTAGAGTATTCTTTCAGAATTGGTCTATCTTCAGACGGCACAACTGCTAGTTTTATTTATGACGATGATTACGGAACGTTTGACTCGTATAATGTTTACAACGAAGACAACGCTTATACTCACGACCTCACAACGGGTATAACGACTTTAGCTTCTAAACATAAAGATGAAGATGCTGAGAGATATTATATTAGCCAAGCGGTTGACTTAAGCGGCGACGGAAAGTTCGTAGCATTTCATTCTCAAGGACAAACATTCGATTTGCTAGATAGAGATAACGCTGACGATGTTTATTTCTACTCAATGGATGATGATAGTTTAACGACCTTAAGCAAACCCAAATCTTTAGGCTCATTCGATGATGTAGACAGTGTCGCAGTTTCTAAATCTGGACGTTTTATCTTATATAAAACTGATGATAGGTTGCTGTCAGATACCGGCAATTCTTACTATGACGAGCTGTTTTTATACGACAGGCAGGAAGGAACTACTGAACAGATTCGCTTAGGCAGCCGTGGCGCAGATGCAAACGGTGGCTTTGGTGAGATATTCGATATAAGTGCAGATGGTAATGTCATTACATTTGCATCACGCGCGTCGAATATTCACACTGATGATGTTAACTCACAGTGGGACGTTTTTAGGTATCAACGCGATACAGAAACGCTGGTTTTAGTTAGTGTTGGAAGTACAGGTGTTGCTGCTAATGATGATTCGTTTAACCCAAGTATCTCAGACGACGGTCGTTATATTACCTTCGTTTCTGAAGCGACGAACTTGACCACAGATGAAATTAACTCGTATTACTATCATGTTTTTCTTTATGACAACACTGAAGATACTATTGAGTTGGTTAGTAAAACTGATGCCTCTTGGGATGGCTCTGATGCCGGTAGTTCTGTGAATCCAACTATTTCTGGTAACGGAAAATACGTTGTATACGAATCGCAAAATGACGCAGTTTGGGGCTTTTCAAGCTATTATGAGCAAATAGTTGTATATGATGTTGCTACCAAAGCAAATAAAGTTGTTTCTCAAAACTTAGATAATGCGCTAGGGAACAGAGATTCCTATAACCCTAATATTTCTGCAGATGGAATGACCATTATTTTCGAGACCCAAGCAGACAATTTGGTTGCTGGGTTCGGAGGTTACAGCTCACCATTTATAGCTATGTACAATGTAAATAAGGGTGAAGTTTCAGCTGTATCTTCAGACAAAGATGGTACTTTATTTAGCGCTTATGGCGGTGCATCTATTTCTGGTAACGGCGAAGTTGTAGCGTTCAATTATGTGAATGGCGACTCAATGGGGGTGGTCGTAATTGAAACCGATTCAATGTCTTCGAGTATCATTAATGATGATGTATCTACATATTATCAACGTACCTCTTTATTCAATCCGGCTATAAATAACGACGGAAGTATAGTTGTATATAGCTCAAAAACACGAGATCTGGGCGATACGGCAGGTGACTTCACACAACCCTATATTGCAACAACTGACGCTGACGGCGATGGTCTGCCTAACGAGTGGGAGCTTGCTTATGGCTTAAATCCTTATTATGCGCAAGATCCTTCAACAGATACCGATGGCGATGGCTTAACTGATATAGAAGAATATTACCTAGGAACTTCGCCTATTTCTCAAGATACAGATGGAGATGGTGTTGATGACTTCAACGATGCATTCCCAACTGATAGCTCTGAATGGGCAGATACAGATGGCGATGGTATTGGTGATAATTCTGAGTTGCCTGTAAGAGCCGATGTTGATGGCGATGGACGTGCAGATATTGTATGGCGCAATGCAAGTAACGTTCGAGGCTGGAATTTCCTTTGGGCAATGAATGGTGAAGAAGTGCTTCTATCTCGCCCAATCAACGTAGTGCAAGGCGAAGATTGGCAGCTAAACCTAGGAGACTTTGATGGTGATGGTAAAACAGACCTGTTCTGGAGAAACCCAGATCTTTTAGGTGGCTACAACCGTGTGTTCCTAATGGATGGGTTTAACATTACTAGTCGTCCAGTACATGCAAGACTTAATAACGAGTTCGAACTACAAGTCATTGGCGATTTAAACGGCGACGAAAAAGACGATATAGTCTGGCGTAAAACAGATACTAACCAACTAGCAGTGTGGTTTATGGACGGCGCAGGTAAAGTTAGCCGTTGGTCAAATGCTTTAGGTAATTTGGTAATTGAAGGAGTTGGCGATTTTAACGGTGATAGAGTTAAAGAGTTAATTCTTAGAAATGGTCAGAGTCTTAAAGTATGGAGCCTCACTGAGGGCGCAAGTAACTTTGAAGAAACTGCACTAGCTGAAGTCGCGCCAAGTGATTGGATACTTGCTGGAACTGGCGACTTAGACGGTGACGGAACTGAAGATCTGATTTGGCGTAACATTCAAGATGGCCGTAACAGTGTTTATTACATGGAAGGTGGCGTGGTAAGGGAACAGAAGTTGTTACCTCAAGTTGGCACTGCATGGTCATTGGCCAAGGTAGAAGACTTCAACGGTGATGGAAAAGTTGACTTCCTATGGCGCAACGAAACACTTGGCGGTCGCAATATTGTCCACCTTATGGATGGCACCAACCGGATTGCCGCCGGCGTTGTAAAAACTGTTGGTGGTACATGGTTTATGGCCGACTAACAGCGATTCTTTTGATATAGTAGAACGGCTGTCTTTTGACAGCCGTTTTTTGTTAAGTATTAAGTTTCAAATTAGGGAAAATTTATGAAAACGTTTTTGACAGCAATACTTTTTATTTCAATTGCCTTCTCCGTTTTTATATTGAACAAAGACTTTTCTGTAAAGTCAGTCAATGATGATGTAGTTGTAGATGAGGCTGAAGCATCATTGGTACAACGAGATGAAGCTGGCTTCTCAAATCAAACATTTGCTGAGGGCGCTCCTTCCCAACCTAGCAAATTAGAATCGGACAAGACAGAACCTTCGGTCAACAAAGTAAAGAGTAAGGCTGAAGAAGAGGGTATAGATTCATTATCAGAAGAAAAGCTCATCACTTGGGTTAATGATAAAGAAGCTTTGGCAGCACTTGACGAAGAAATGGGGCTAGTTGAGCCTACAGAATACGATCAAATGCTATTAGAAAGTGAATTGAATTCTGCGCGCAATATTCAGAACGTTGAAGCTGTGCGCTCGATTGCGTTGTCAGAGAGGGAGCCAGTCCCCTCAAGCTATCCTGAATTAGACGGTGTAATGTTAGAAGAGGAACTACCCTCATCTTCAACAATGGACCAGTATTAAGCTTACATATTAAAATTTTGAATTTGTCTGAGAGAAAATCATGAAAAAAGTATTTGTTGCTGGTCATCGGGGAATGGTCGGTGCAGCTATTGTTCGAAACCTAGAACAACGAGGTGATATTGAAATTATTACCAGAACCCGCTCTGAGCTGAACCTGACCGAACAAAGAGAAGTCATTGATTTCTTTGCTGAAAATAATATTGATGAAGTTTATTTAGCGGCTGCGAAAGTCGGTGGTATTCACGCGAACAATACCTACCCAGCAGAGTTCATTTATGAAAACTTGATGATAGAAGCAAACATTATCCATGCAGCGCATAAAAATAATGTACAGAAACTTCTTTTCCTAGGTTCGAGCTGTATTTATCCGAAATTGGCCGAGCAGCCTATGACTGAAAGTGCACTTTTAACTGGAACACTAGAAGAAACGAATGAACCTTATGCAGTAGCTAAAATTGCAGGCATAAAGCTTTGTGAAAGCTATAACCGCCAATACGGTCGAGATTATCGTTCGGTCATGCCTACAAACTTATATGGTCCTCACGATAACTTCCATCCTGAAAACTCTCACGTGATCCCCGCTTTACTTCGTCGTTTTCACGAGGCTGCACAACGAGGCGATAGTGAAGTAGTGGCGTGGGGCAGCGGTAAACCAATGCGCGAATTTTTGCATGTAGATGATATGGCTGCAGCGAGCATTCATGTTATGGAGCTAGATGACGAAACCTATCAGGCCAATACGCAACCTATGTTGAGTCACATTAATGTAGGTACTGGAGAGGACTGCACTATTCGCGAGCTTGTTGAGACCGTTGCTAAAGTTACGGATTTTAAAGGTGAGATTGTTTGGGATACCACCAAGCCAGATGGTGCACCTAGAAAGCTAATGAATGTTTCTCGTCTCCATGATTTAGGGTGGAGGCACACTTATGATTTAGAGAGTGGTTTGAAGCACGCCTTTGAGTGGTTTTTGGCAAATCAAGACAACTTTAGAGGGTAAGGTTTGACCTTTCTAAGCAAACAAGAATTTACTGAGGTTATTGATAGGACACCTTTGGTGTCCATCGATTTAGTCGTCGAAAATGAAAAGGGTGAAATGCTCTTTGGCCTTAGAACCAACCGTCCAGCGAAGGGCTACTGGTTTGTACCTGGTGGGCGAATTTTGAAAAACGAAACACTCGACGATGCTTTTTCACGACTAACATTGAATGAGTTAGGAGTTGAGATAAGTCGAAAAGACGCGCGCCTTTTAGATATCTACGAACATTTTTATGATGATAGTGTGGTGGGAGAAAATCCTTCGACGCATTATGTAGTTGCAGGCTACCACTTAAAAGTTCATCAAAATAGCTTAGTATTGCCTATTGGCGATCAGCATAATGAATACAAATGGTGCGCAAAAGCAATGGTTAAAAGTGATACCACTGTTCATAAACATTCATCTGATTATATGGATGCAGTGCTCAGTGTTTAAGTGAGTGAGGAATTCTAGTTGCTTTCAAAACTATATAAGAAATATAAGAACCGACAGCGTAAAGTTCAGTGTGAAAAAGGATATGCGACATTTCATATCGACGAGTTATCAATTTTCAGGTTTTCTGGATGGGTATTTGAAAATTCACAGAAGAGCACTGAAAACTGTCTTGTTTCATTTAAACTTAACAATGTAATAATTTGCGAAACGCCAGCTTCAGTGTTCAGAGAAGATCTCAAAAACTCAGGCATTGGTGACGGTGCATGTGGCTTCGACGTAGAGCCCAATTGGCAAGTATTCGAAGAAGGTGAGAATGTGGTTGTTATGTACGTTAATGATGTACCAGTTCATGCCTTTAATTTGACCGTGACCAATAAACAACTAATGGTTGCCATGACAAGTCAGATTCACAGGCAAATTGAACTGGCTAAAGCAGAAATTATTGAATCTATTCACAGTTGATGAGCTTATGAGGAGTCGCCGCTATTTCGTCATAGATCCTGGGTTTGAGGATTTTGATTCTCACCACAGTGTAGTGGGCGACGCTCTTATAAGGGACGCCGGACTGTTAAAGAAAGAGATATTAGTTTTAGCATCCAATAAATTAGAACTGAGCTTAAAACGTCAGGAAGATAAAACCGTTCCTTTCTTTGCAACGCCTTGCTATACCAATAATTTAAAGCCCCTACCCGCAGATAGAGAGAACGTGCTCGCCGACAGCTTTATGGAAGAATTAAGAAAGCTCTTTCAGACCTATGATATTACTGAGCGAGATGTATTGCTTATACACACAGGCTTTAGCCACTTATATTTAGGGTTTGCTCAGCTTTTTGCTAGCTTAGGAAAGCAATCTTCACCAAAACTCATTGTTTGTGGAATGTTTGATCCTGGAAGCCAATGTATTGAATTTAAAGAAGATGCTCTGCGTTTCTTGTGGTTTTTGAAAAATAAGTTATCCCTTTCGTATCTAAAGCAGTCTGCCTTTCCCAGAAATATAGTTTTTGCTACAAGCTGCAATGAATACAAAGTGGGTTATCAGGCTTTAGTCGATAGTCCGGTTTATGTTCACCCAGCGATAAACTATCAACCGATAACTAACTTGAACGTTTCAAAAAAAGAAAGAAAACGTCTTCTGTTATTCGTTGGGAGCGTAAAAAAAGACAAAGGTTTAGAGTTTATTCTCAAAAATATCGCTTTCCTATTATCAGAGCTTAGTAGCATCGACTTTGTCTTTCACTGGAATACAAATTCTCCCGGTATCAGAGATTTTACTGATGTTGAGGTAGGACTAACAAAATTAAGTAACAGGTTTAACAATTTAGACTTGGTTTCTGGAACATTAGATAAAGAAGAGTACGAGAGGTTATTTAATTCTGTTCAAGGAGTAGTAGCTTCCTATGCCCCTTCCAGTTACAAACATAAAACTTCAGGTGTTTTTTGGGATGTTTTGCGCAGAGATAGTTGCACTCTGTTGTGCTCGAATGGAACGTGGCTAGCCCGAGAGTCGCTCGCGCTAGGGGAATCGGCATACTTTTTTGACTACGAAGATATAGCCAGTATGATACGAGCTATTAAGGAATGGGAAAGCCATGAACAGTCTGGTGTAAATAACGACAGTTCATATAAGAAAATGATATGTAAACCATTCTCTGAATGGGTTTTCTCGCAATTTTAAAAAGTGGAATAATAAATGTTTAAAGCTGGAATGAATCGAATCACCAACAAAGGAGCAAAATTAGCTGGCTCTATTGATAGTGTCGAGGGTGGTTGCCTTACGGGATGGGCTGCACTGTTAGGTGATAAATCGCCTTTGTGTGTAAACGTTTATACAGAAGAAGGTGAATTGCTTGGTTCGGGTAAAGCAGATATTCACCGTGCCGATTTAGCTGAACACGGTATCAACGACGGAGTTCACGCTTTTGCTATCGATATAAACGAAGATAAACTCATTCCGGGCTCAGTAGTGCAGCTGAGGGTAGCTGAAAGCAATGAAAAGATCTCCACTAATCGCTTTGAAATTCCTAAACTAAATCAACATTTTCATGCAGACATATTGAATGTAGAAGGCAATAAACTAAGTTTTCGCTTATCTTCGTCTGAAATAATAGGTAGTCAGGTAGTTAGGTTTGCATCAAATAAAGGCGTATTCTCTGAAAAGCCCGTTCATTCAGACAGTAGAGAGTTATATGACTATATATGGTTGCCTGCAGAACTGTTGAATAACTCTAAGCAGAAAATCACTATAACTGTTATTGGTGCCTCTACGGCTGCCGCAACTGATTACATTATCTCATCGTCTGTATTAACGCCTGTAGAGTTCCTTAGCCACAGTGCATCAGAGCCTGAGTTGCTTGGTAAGCCAGCACATGCGGGGCATCGCTATCATTCTCTAAAACTTCAGATAGATGCTTGTTCGCATGAGAGTGATTTTGAGCATCTGGCGAATATCAAAATTGCTCACGACGCTGTGGTCAGAGCGCATGAGGGAATGAAGAAGTTTGCGCCTTTTTCCTTACCAGAAGCCAGTGAACCTAAGGTAAGTATCATTGTTCCTGCTTACAATAAATTTGCGCTGACGTATCGTTGTATTGCTTCAATCGCGTTGGCCTATAACAAAGCAAGCTTCGAAGTAATTTTGGCAGATGACTGCTCGACCGACGATACTGCAAATGCCGAAAACATTATCGAAAACTTAGTCATTTCTAGAAATGAGGAAAACCTTAGATTTTTAAAAAGCTGTAATAAGGCGTCTAAGCTAGCTAGAGGTAAGTACATTGTATTTTTAAATAATGATACTGAGGTTACGTCAGGCTGGTTAGATGAATTGATTTATCAGCATGAAAAAGACAATTCAATAGCGCTGACGGGGTCTAAGTTGATAAATGAAGATGGAACTCTTCAAGAAGCTGGTGGTATTGTTTGGGGAAATGGCGAGCCTTGGAATGCTGGTCGGAACGATAACCCTGATGCTCCAGAGTGGAATTATGTAAGGGATGTGGATTATCTGACAGGCGCAGCCATGTGTATTGTTCGCAGTGTATGGGAGCAAGTCGAAGGTTTTAGCGAAGAGTTTGCTCCTTGTTATTATGAAGATGCTGATCTTGCTTTTAAAGTGCGAAAAGAGGGCTTTAGAACCGTTTATGTCCCCCATTCTATGGTCGTACATTTTGAAGGAAAGAGCCATGGAACCGATATTTCCACAGGCTTAAAGAAATACCAGAAGGTTAATGAGTCTACTTTTAGGCAAAAGTGGTTTAGTGCATTTAAGCACAAACGTAAGCCTAGCCTAGAAAGCCTTCCTTTAGAAAAAGACAATGGCGTTGATCAGCGTGTACTCGTTATTGATTATACCGTTCCTATGCCGAATAACGATGCAGGAAGCTACGCGGCTGTTAAAGAGATCGAATTAATGCAGTCTCTTGGTTTTAAGGTAACATTTGTGCCTGATAACTTAGCTTACATGGGTAAGTTCACTAAAAACCTTCAAAGAATGGGGGTAGAAGTATTAGCCGCACCGTTTTATACCTCATTATTTGATGTGATAGAAAGGCGTATTGAAGAAATGGATGCCGTTTATATCACACGCTACACTGTTGCTGAAAAGTATATCGATAGAATAAAGGACTACGGTAAGCCAGTTGTTTTTAATAATGCTGATTTACACTTTTTAAGAGAGTTAAGAGCTGCGCTACGAACAGATGATGCAGAGGCGACTGAAGCAGCACTGATAACGCAAGAACGTGAATTGGATGTTTGTAAAAAGGCAGATGCGATTCTTACTTACAACGCTACAGAGCATGCTGTGATTCAGTCACACACGTTACAGTCGCACAATATGCATATCACTCCATGGGTGCTAGAAAGCAAAGAGCCCGGGCCAGATTTTTCAGCTCGTTCTGGTATCGCATTTTTAGGCGGGTTCAACCACGTTCCTAACGTTGAGTCGGTCGAATACTTAGTTCACGAGATAATGCCTCAACTTTTAGTAAAACGCCCTGATATTATTCTCTATGTATATGGAAGCAGAATGCCAGAATCGTTCAAAGAGCTGGAGTGCGAGAACGTAAAAATGGTGGGTTTTGCTGAATCTTTAGATGATGTATTTCATAACCACCGCGTTTTTGTCGCGCCATTACTTTCTGGTGCTGGTATTAAAGGTAAAGTTCTGGAGTCAATGGCATATGGGCTTCCTTCGGTTTTAACTGAAGTTGCAGCTGAAGGCACTGGGCTGGCGAGTGGTATAAGCACTCAAATCGCCGAGAAACCAGATGAATGGTGCGAGGCGATTCAGTCTCTTTATGATGACGAAGATAAGTGGGTTACTTATTCTAAAAACGCAATGGCATTGGTTAAAGAGCGATATTCATTTGAGCATGGTAAGAAAGTCTTTAGGGATATCTTCGCTAGTATCAATCTCTTCAGTACGAAGTAACTCTTTCCAGAAAATTTGGTAAAATTTAAATTTATGACAAAAGCTATTTTTCATTATCACCTGTTTAAAAATGCAGGCACTTCGTTAGATGCTTCGCTTAAAGAAAACTTTGAAGCGGGAACCGAGTGGTTAACAGAAGAGTTCCCAGCCAACCCAGCTAAGAACAGGGAACTTGTAAAACAGTGGGTAGAAGGTAATAAAGATGCAAAGTGCTTTTCTTCGCATACAGCACTGTTACCTGTTCCTAAAGTACAAGAGCTAAAGCTGCTGCCCGTTATATTTATTCGTCACCCTATTGATAGAATCGCATCTGCCTATGCGTTTGAAAAGAAGCAAGGTGGACAGGGATTTGGTTCTGTTTTAGCGAGAAATACAACGCTTAAAGGTTATATTGAAACTAGAATATCTCTTGGCTACGACAGGCAGTGCAAGAACTTTCATACAGACCGATTCGCTTACATGTTTGGCGCCCAATATGGCTCAGAGCTAGATAGAGCCAAAATGGCGGTTGAAAAACTTCCATTTGTCGGCTTAGTCGAGAATTTTAATGAGTCACTTCAAAAGCTTGAGTCATGGCTGATTGACGAAGGATTTGAGGGTATAAACATTGCGCCCAAGGTGCAAAACGTATCGCGTGATACTTCCAAGTCAATCGATGAAAAAGTGGCGGAAATACGTGATGAAATTGGCGAGGAAGCCTTTGAGTTTTTAGTTCAAAATAACCAAGATGATTTTGAGCTTTATGAGTTGGCAAAGCAAAAATTTAGCGAATAGGTGTAAAACATGAGTACAAGAAAAGGAATAATATTAGCTGGCGGATCTGGCACGCGTTTGCACCCGTTAACTAAGGTGGTAAGTAAGCAGCTTATGCCTGTTTACGACAAGCCGATGATTTTTTATCCGTTAACCACGTTAATGATGTCGGGTATTCGTGATGTACTCATTATCACCACGCCTGAAGAGCAGCAGCGATTTATCGACCTTATCGGTGATGGCTCTGCGTTAGGAATGAACATTCAGTACGCGGTTCAGCCTTCGCCAGATGGCTTGGCACAAGCCTTCCTTATAGGCAAGGAGTTCATTGGGAATGATAGCTGTTCACTGGTTCTTGGTGATAATATTTATTACGGCCACGACTTAAAATTGTCTTTGCAGAATGCGTATAAGCAAGAGCACGGCGCAACAGTGTTTGGTTATCACGTTAACGACCCCGAACGCTACGGCGTGGTAGAGTTTGATGATGACTGGAACGCGCTTTCTATCGAAGAAAAGCCAGCTGTTCCTAAATCAAACTATGCCGTAACCGGTCTTTACTACTACGACAACCGCGTAGTCGATTTTGCTAAAGAAGTTAAGCCATCACCCCGTGGTGAACTTGAAATTACAGATCTTAACAACCTGTACCTTAAAGACGGCTCACTCAAAGTAGAGCTAATGGGCCGAGGCTCTGCTTGGCTTGATACGGGCACACTAGACTCACTTCTTGATGCAGCAAACTTCGTGGCGGCCATCGAAAAACGGCAAGGCTTGAAAGTATGTTGTCCAGAAGAAGTAGCCTATAGAATGGGCTATATCAACGCTGAGCAGCTTGAAAAGCTTGCGGCACCACTAAAGAAGAGTGGTTATGGCGATTACCTGCTTAAAGTAATTAACGATAGAGTTAAGATCTAGCTTCATATCAAATTCTAAAAGGTGGCATTGCCACCTTTCTTCTTATTTTAAATTGCCAGTTTGTACGGAAAGTAAATGCAAGTAATTAAAACAGACATCCCTGATGTAAAAATCATCGAGCCTAAAGTATTTGGTGACGAGCGAGGTTTTTTTCTAGAAACCTTTCGCACCGACTGGTTCAAGAAAGAGTGCGCAGATGTAGATTTTGTTCAGGATAACCATTCTAAATCTAGTCAAGGTATCCTTCGCGGCCTTCATTATCAAATGGAGCAAACCCAAGGCAAATTAGTACGTGTAGTTAGCGGTGAAGTATACGATGTAGCCGTAGATATGCGTAAAGACTCACCTACATACGGTAAGTGGGTTGGGGTGACGTTATCAGAAGAGAACAAGCGCCAGTTATGGGTACCTGCGGGCTTTGCTCATGGCTTTTACGTAACCAGTGATTCTGCTGAGTTCGTGTATAAGTGCACAGACTATTATCACCCGGAATCTGAAATATCAGTTAAGTACGACGACCCTACATTGAATATCGACTGGCCATTAGTAAATGGTGAGAAGCCTTCTCTATCAGGTAAAGATGAGGCGGGTTTGGCATTTGTTAACGCACCTACGTTTTAATTGTCATTGATTTTTTTCACTGGCTTTTTATTGGTGTTTTACTAGGTATTAGCGATTAATGAATATTGTAATTATAGGTAAGTCTGGGCAGTTAGCATTTGAGCTTTCTCGTGAACTAGAAAATAGCGAGCATCAAGTTTCGTTTTTGGGGCGTGATGATATTGATATTACGAGTGCCTGTAATATTGAAGAAACGCTATCGCCTTTATCGGCTGAAGTTGTAATAAACGCATCGGCCTATACAGCTGTTGATAAAGCAGAAGAAGATACCGAAGCGTGTAATGCTATTAATACGCTTGCCGTTAAAAACTTAGCAAACTTTTGTAAAGCTAGCGGCGCCTTCATGGTGCATGTGTCTACTGACTATGTATTTAACGGCCACAAGGGTTCACCCTATTTAACTGACGACACCATTGAACCGCAAGGTGCTTATGGCAAATCAAAAGCAGAAGGCGAAAAAGCGCTGCTTGAAATACTGCCAGATGCTAGCTGTTTAATTCGCACAGCTTGGGTTTACTCGTCTCATGGTAATAACTTCGTGAAAACCATGCTGCGTTTGATGGCTGATAAACCTCAGTTGGGCGTAATAGATGATCAAATTGGAACGCCTACATGGGCTAAAGGTTTAGCTGAAGTTTGTGTTACTGCCGCTTTGAATAAAACCAGTGGCGTGTATCACTGGACTGATGAAGGCGTAGCAAGTTGGTACGACTTTGCGCTAGCTATTCAAGAATTAGGTGTTGAGAAAGGCTTGCTAGATAAATCAGTTCCAGTGTTACCTATCCCTTCAAGCCAATATCCAACACCTGCAAAACGCCCTCATTACAGTGTGTTAGACAAGCAGTCCGCACGCGAGGCGTTTGCGGCGTGTAAGCCCACGCACTGGCGTAAGCAATTAGCCAGCATGCTAGACGAATTGAAAGCGTAAGTGACAAGAACAAGATTATACTTTTGGTAAAAAGAAAATGAGTAAAACAATTTTAGTAACAGGTGGCGCGGGCTTTATTGGTTCTGCAGTAGTTCGCCATCTTATAAACGACACTGACCACACAGTGGTTAATTTAGATAAGCTAACCTATGCGGGTAACTTAGAGTCACTAACACCTGTTTCAGACAGCGACCGCTATAGCTTTGAACAAGTTGATATTTGTGATGCTGAAGAAGTAAAGCGAGTGTTTAATACGCACCAGCCAGATATCATTATGCACCTTGCGGCAGAGTCTCATGTAGACCGCTCTATTGATGGGCCAGGTGAGTTTATTCAAACTAACGTTGTGGGCACATACACGTTGCTTGAACAAGCAAGAGCATATTGGTCAGCACTTGAAGGCGATAAAAAAGCAGGGTTTAAGTTCCACCATATTTCAACCGATGAAGTATATGGCGACCTTCCTCACCCAGATGAAGTTGAGCCGGGAACGGAGCTTCCACTCTTTACGGAAACAACCCCATATGCACCAAGCTCACCTTACTCAGCAAGTAAAGCAAGTTCAGACCAGCTAGTGCGTTCGTGGCTTCGCACCTATAAGTTGCCAACCCTTGTAACTAACTGCTCAAATAATTACGGGCCGTACCATTTCCCGGAAAAGCTTATTCCACTAGTTATTCTAAATGCCCTAGCTGGAAAGCCGCTGCCTGTGTATGGCAAAGGTAACCAAATTCGTGACTGGTTGTATGTTGAAGACCATGCACGTGCATTGGTAGTGGTTGCGCTTAATGGCGAAATCGGTGAAACCTACAACATTGGTGGACACAACGAAAAGCAAAACATTGAAGTGGTGCAAACTATTTGCGCTATTTTGGATGAAGTTAAGTCAAAAGATAGCAAATACGCGGAGCAGATCACTTACGTTCAAGACCGCCCAGGTCACGATATGCGCTATGCAATCGACGCAAGCAAAATAGAGCGCGAGTTAGGATGGAAGCCGCAAGAAACTTTCGAAAGCGGTATTCGTAAAACCGTAGAGTGGTATTTAGAGAATGAAGGATGGTGGAAAGCAGTTCTTGACGGCAGTTATCAGGGTGAGCGTTTAGGTACAGGAAGCTAGTTAGATAGCAATAATTTTTTAAAGCCTCAGACTTCTATGTTAGCTGGGGCTTTTTTGTTTTCGGATGCAATATTCTCGTAGTGGTGCGATTGTTGCTTTATTAGCAATATTGCACTTACGCTTTATGTTGAAATGATGGTTTTAGACTGAAACGCACCGACTCATCAGGGTTTCTGTGAATCAAGCACCTTTATGATGCATTGTTCATGAGATTTTCAAAAAACTCTGGCAATATATAGCAAGAACATTTTAATAATTATTTCTATCGCTGATAGTTAATAGGATTGGAGAAACAGTAAATGGAAAGTACGTTAGCTAAGTACAAAATAGCTGTAGCAGGCACAGGCTATGTAGGGCTTTCAAATGCAGTGCTACTTGCACAACACAATGAAGTGAAAGCGGTCGACTTAGTACCTGAAAAA